>Ga0302173_10000890_pt1 | contig 15580 bp, 18 predicted proteins | sample I_Fen_N3_1_FD_198785 | JGI IMG/M metagenome (GOLD analysis project Ga0302173, IMG submission 198785) | Peat permafrost microbial communities from Stordalen Mire near Abisko, Sweden - I_Fen_N3_1 | ecosystem: Environmental > Terrestrial > Soil > Wetlands > Permafrost | place: Sweden: Abisko... | reverse complement strand
ACAGTTGTAAAATCGGCCTTTCAAAGAGCGCTACAAATATATAAAAGTCACGGCTAACTTCCTCGCTCGTTAGCTACGTAAGTCAATCAATTTTTCATTTTTCGGATTGCCCTTAACGACCGGATTATGTGCATTTGGTCTCGCCCCTAGCATGGGGAGTGTTCACTGTCTCGCATTTATGAGGTAAAGTGAATACGGGAGTCCCGTGCCAAATGGAACTAAATGTATGTCATTCATTCAATGGGATATTGTGTGTTTTGTCTGGTTTTATATCTATACTTTGTCAAACGTTTTTCTCCTGTTTTTTCAATTATGTCGTTGTCAAAAGCTTCTTTTAAATCTCTACTAGCTGTAGCAGTCGAGATTTCTTTGTTATGTCTTAAATAATCTTGTCTTGTAAATAATTCATTTTCAATAAAATTCTTAAAAATGCTTATCCTATCGGTACTGGTTAATGTATGGTTTTGGGTTTTCAATAAATCTTCTAAAGCTATATTGATAATTTCAAGCATAAATTCAATAAATCCTGTAGAATTTCCCTGATTATCCGATTTTCCAAGAACATCATAATAATCTTGCTGACGTTCTTTGATGATTGATTCTATCGGTAAGTATTCAAAAACTGGAGAATAATCTTTTAATATTACTGTTTGCCACAGTCGTCCCATTCTTCCATTCCCATCAATAAATGGGTGAATAAATTCAAATTCATAATGAAATACGCAACTTTTTATTAATAGTATCTCTTTGTCGTTTTTTAAATAATCAAATAAATCTTTCATGAGAGCAAAAACAATATCTCCGGGAGGTGCTACATGTGTGATGTTATTTCCTTTTATTATTCCAACTGCTGTCTTTCGGAATTGTCCGGCATTTTCTATTAATGTATTCATTAATATCCCGTGAGCTCGACACAACGAATCTAAATCATAAGCATTCAATTCGTTAAGCTTAGCATATAGTTCAATAGCATTCTTTACTTCAATGATGTCTTTTTGAGGAGCGAGAACTCTTTTGTTGTCAATCAAATCGGTAATTTGCTCAATAGTCAGCGTATTCCCTTCAATCTCAAGGGATGATTGAATCGATTTTATTCTGTTTCGTTTTCGTAACTCAGTAGGTGGTTTAATTAGCTTTGCCGATTTGATTTCGCCTATTTTCTCTGAAATAGAGGATGTCAGTTTTAAAATCTTACTTGTTATTTCATACGGTGGTTCCATGCTCTTTGATTTGCGATAGTATCATTTGATAGTATCAAAGATAGACAATTCTGCTGAGTTGACCATACTGGATTCATTCTTTAATATTCCAACTTATCAGTCAGTGACAGTAAACGTGAAGAAATACCCCATTTTGCTTTTCAATTCTGTAATTCTCAGATGACATAAATTTAGTTTTTCTAATTACAAATTTATTGCCCTGAAATCTTTTATTGCGTTACAAACGCCTAACCAACAACCCCTCGTTACAAACGAGGGGGAGAGTGGGTTGACAATCCCAAGCGAAATAAGAGTAGTGTCTTTTGTAATAGTGCGTATTAGAATATTAATTATATTGGTGTTCCATTGTTCAAACATCTGGATAAAATTAACCTTACCATGCTGATACATGTGTTTAACCTTTTCCAAATTATTCTTCTTGATAAATGACTAAAATATCTTATAAGTCCTTATCAGAACTGAATCATAAACACTTTCCAATTTATCATTTTAAGTCATTTCTCTGTAAACTCTTTTTGATGTACTGGTGCGAGTCATAAACTTACACCAGCAAAGTTAGATGCACACATTATATTTGGAATACCATGATTCATTTTTAGCTTGTTATCGCATTTCTGGGCTTCAAGCTATTTCCTCACCTTGCTGGGAATACTATTGGACATGTCTGATAATCGTATTCAACATCATAAAGTTGATTTGTTGGTTCATAAAATTCATCACCTCTCCTATTTTTAGTTCTTAGTTCTGAAATTAAATGTAATTCGCTTTTTGCGCGAGAACATATGACATACAATAGTTTATTTGCTGTTTTATCTGAATCATCATTTTTATTAGGCAGTATTCCGTGTAGAAGCCCAAATGCAATTACGGTATCAAATTCTTCTCCCTTAATCCCGTGGCATGTGTTTACTACAACACCTGACTCATGTTTAAACATCCTTTTGAAACTATCAATGTCTGAAGCCAAATTAAATTCAGGTTTTGCAAGCCTTGCTTTTGCTCCGTCAAAGAAGGTCTGCCAGTGTAATTTTAGAAATTCGTTGTTTTCTTTCTCAATTTCCAATTTTGCAAATAACTTTAAAAAACAATCTTTCAAGTATTCCAATCCTTCATTTTCTTCTGATGTGATTGAATTTATAGATTTCAACAGATACTTTGAGTTTGTTTTTTCATCTTCAATGCTTATTATACCGATACTCTTCATTTCATTTATTAGCTCGGTAGCCCATCTTTGTCTTAAACTGAAATTTTTCGGCGATGGTTCAACTAAAAATAAACGGGCTACTTTAAACCAGAAATTTTCTTGATTCTTTTGTAATGGAGATAAACCTACTGCATCAAAATTCACATTTGGTAGTAGCGTTTTCAGCTTTCTTCCCATGGGAATAACCAAATACCAAGTTGGTGCCAATACACAAATCTCGTGTTCCGGAATACCAAACAATAATTTTTCTTTGATTATTTGAGCAATGTACGGCTCTAAATCTTCTTTGTAAATTGCCGTATTGTAAGTTATCGTAGTATTTTGATCTGCATTTTTACCCACGGCTTCAATCTTAATATCGGAAGTTTGAAAATTGCGATAATAATCAATTATTTGCTGATTACTTCGATAATTACCAGATAATTTTTTACTTATCATTTCTAAGTTTCCAAATTGAATTTGAATATCTTCAATAGATTTTGCAACTCCTCCAAGTGAACCATAGATTGCTTGGTCTTTATCACCAACCATAAAAACATGACATTTCCCTGTTTTGGCTTTCATTATTTCGGCTAAAATTGCGTACAGAAGTTCTTGAGTATCTTGATATTCATCGACACAAATTAAATGGAACATATTTTTTAGTGTTTCGCTAATCTTTGGAAGGGTCGATATTAGTTTGTATGCATAATGTAAAATCTGGTCAAAATCAATAAGTTTATTTGAAGCAAGGATTTCATGATATTCATTTACAATCTGAATAAATGTTGTTTCTTCTTTTTGACCATTTGTCAAATACTTAGTAGATATTGATGACTTAATGCCATGTTCCTTTTTTAAATCATTTAGTATTGTTTCTGAGTTAAATTCATCAGATATTATGAACCCATTTTTCAATTCATCAAGATAACACATATTCGGACGGATAATCCATTCAAGACAAAATGCATGAATTGTGCCCGCCCATAAATTAGAATCATCAATATTCAGATCACGTAGTCTTTTCTTAATCTCATCTGCAGCTCTGTTTGTAAAAGTGACTGCAATAATCTTCTTTTTTGTATGAGGCAGTATCGATAATTCATACGCTATTTTGTAGGTTAAAGCGCGAGTTTTACCACTACCAGGACAAGCTGTAAGCAACACATTACCTTCTTGCTTAATTGCATCTATTTGCTGTTCATTTAATCCCTTCAACATGGTAATAATCTATCATTTTAGTTAGAATATCTTTAGGCAGAATTGATATATAGTGCTTTAATGCGTCAAGGTTTGATTCGAATTTATTGAACTGGTCTAATATAGTAACATAGTCCTTTTTATCATCTTTGAATGTCCTCTTTGAATAAGCTTTAAGTCTATATTGACCGATTGATCTCAATATATTATCTGAAATATATGGATTAGCAAAAGTAATTGCTTGTAAAATATAATTAGGGATGCCAGTAAGATTTGTAATATTTTCTGAGACATGAATTGCATACCAACCCTTTTTAAATGTATTTGCTAATCTAAGCGCTTCTTTTCCTGAGATTGCAATGTCTGAATTATTTATCAAACCTTTAATCCTTGCAATATCTGCTGGTTGTTGATAAAGCTTCTCAACTGTTTGTTCAATTTCACACATATTGTTCTTTATTAGAAAATCAACTTCAAAGGTATGCTTTGCATAATATACATTTACATACTCATTATCGTCACTAAACTCATCTAATCTTAATTTTCTTTCTTGACCTGATTTTTGTGAGTTCCTACATTTTTTTTGATATTCAGTATCTGTTTCATAATCAGATGGAAGAGGTTCGATTGAGAGATCATTATCTGTTATTATACTACAATTTTTTCTGACTCTATCCTCATGAAATAATTGAGCTATATTTGTAAAACCAGTACTACCAATATTGATTAATGAGATGCCTATTTCATCAAGTGAAACACCGAATACCTTTTTAAACATAACAGGAATTAATATCTGCTCTGCATCACCTTCTACAAGTATTACTCCCTTTGCAAATAACAAATTGGTTCTTGATGCGTCAAGATATCGTTCTAAGTGTGTTTGCTCAATTGGATTAAGATTATTTGATGGATTGTATATTTCCGTCTTTTGTTTACATTTTCCTAGAATACACATTGAGCCAATTTGACTCACTGAAGAAATATGTGTTGAATGCGTTGTTATAAAAATCTGAGTATTCTTGCTTTCAAATTTTTGAAAAAGAGTTTTTTGAATATGGGTATGTATATGTGCTTCTGGCTCTTCAATTAGAATAAAATTGGCTATTTTATCCAATTTCTTTACTTTTTCATATTCTAATAGCTTCAGTGAAAGATAAATTAAATTTGCTCCTCCCAAACTTAACTCCCACAATCTACCTTCATAACCGTCTTCATCTGAATCACCAACCCAAAGTTTTAGAGATTGCATAAGGCGCTCCATTTCTGCAGGTAATTCTGATTTTATATTTACATTTGGAGCGTATGTTTCACCTACAGCCCCTTTTATGCTATCTGAAATTCCTTTCGATACTGCCTTTACTTCATCTAATTCAGAAATCGTACTATTGAGTTCTTTTACCTTAGTTTCAATATCTCCTTTTTTTTCGATTGCAATGCTTTTTTCTTTATCTCTAAGTAAATTAATTAGTGGGTTGTCTTTATAAGAACGTAAATCAGATTCAACATCCCTAAGAGCTTTTGCAAATGTACAAGCAAATTCATTGGTTATTGACCCAGAAGATATTCTTATGCCATAAACATCGGATTGTAATTCTTCAGGGTTAGGGAATATCATAGAATCAAAATCACCAATATATTTTTTGTAATTTTCATCCTCAGAAAAATCAACATTACCTTTGCCCATAAAGATGGATTCGTATTCATTTAAAGTTATATCTCTCAGAGTTGCATCTAACAAATCATAACTTTTATGTGGATCTTCAGATAATTCATATAAGGAACGTCTGATTGCAATATTGGGTCTAAAATAATATGAGTAGGTTCCAGTATTGCTATCGACTTCATCGGCGTTCCCAACTTTATGCATTGCAATAGATTGAGCTTCGTCACTCGAATCTAAATCAGAAAACTGAACTTGAATAATAATCCAATGACCTTGCCAACTTCCAATTGAACGATTGAAATCACTTTCTGTAAGCTTTATGACTCTGGGCATTGTTTCATCGACCATAATTCTTAATGCTTGAAAAAGGTTTGTTTTTCCAGATCCATTTTCACCAATAATTGTATTTATACCTTTATTGAATGGAACACAACTATTTCGAAAATTTCGATAATTCCGAATTGATAGTTTTGAAATGTACATAATTTATATTTATTACTTAGCTGTTAAATTTAGTTCTTCATCACCGTAGCCTGCCCTGCCCAATGTTCGGTGAAGTATCCTATAAACTCTTTTGCATTCCGCTTAACATGGGTTGCTTTCTGCTTTATTTTAATCTCTTGACGACCAACAAAGATAGAAGTTTAATTTTATTAATTGATGGTTTTATTAGATGATTTTCATACGAACTAACCCGTTTTCTTTCAACCGATAATTTCTTTCAACTGGTATAGTTCTTTTCTGTATACAATATACTCAGAGTAGCTTGTCTGTATCGTGGTGTTCAGGCTAACAGTTTGCGGTATGGGCGGAGAGGTTGTTTTGTTTCGGGCGGTCGTTGTGGACGGTTTACTGTTGGTATAACTAAAGCAGGTGTATCTTCGGTGGGTAATGTGGGAGGTGACGTCACGAAGAGTCATAAAAAAGCCCCACAGACTTTGTGAGGCTATCGCGTTGAGGTTATTCCGCTTTATCCGAATTTGAGTGATGCTTCCTGCAATTGTATGCTCAGATTTTTCAGGGCTAAGGCAAATTGCCGTTTCTCTTCCGGACTGAATTGTGCCTGTTTGCCGTTTACTCTATGTCCATTAAGCCGTTGATAGAGCCATGAACGGCTTTTACCAAAATAGGTGGTTGCAATGTAACTAAGTGATACGGCTTTGGCTATCTCGCCCAGTTTGACGGTCATGATCAACTCTTCGGCATCTTGCCCGGTCGTGCTAAGTCCTGCCAATGATGCACTTACATAGGCTTTCCGCTCCGTATCCGGTAGTTCTTCCAGTCGTTTTGCTCTCGTTTCCTGAAATTCCGAACGTTCGGCTTCTGTTTTAAGTTTTTTGTATTGTTCAAATTCAGCTTGCATTTCTGTTGTCGGCAGGTATCTGGATAGTTCTTTCATTTTCCGGTGTTTTCTTTCTTTGTTAATTCATTTTCTATTTTGTTGATCTCATCCGGTATTTCATCTATATACTCCATAAACTTTATCCGGATTGATAACTCTGTTTTCGCTGTGAAACTTCAAAAGTAATTTTAGATTTTCAAGCTCTTTCGATTTCTCTCTTTTTTCTTCTTCTGTCATAGCCCGGTCCGTGTTGAATAATAACCGTGATTGAATCGTTTACAAAGAAAATAATCTTTTGGTTATTGTCAAAACACTTGGTACGGCTATTTTCAGACTGATTAAATTATTTAATGACTCGGGATACTTTTAATAACCGATCCTGTAGTCAACAAATGAATTAATCCGACAGGCTGATTTGTAAACCATTAACATACTGTATATCCTGTCTTAGTTTTCGACTATCGGGTCTTGGCTTTTTCCTGGATATTCAGGATGTGTTTTTATCCAACGAATCTGAAAAATCATATTCAGACAGTTCCTTTTTTCTCTTGTTCCTTGTTCAGGCCTGAGAGTGGGTGCCTCTGTCTGGTCTGTAACCGTTCATCCGGTTCCTCCGTTTTTTGTTCCGTGATTGTTCTAGGTTTCGAGAGGGTTCCGAGGGGCTTGCGAGGGGGTTGCGAGGGGGTTCGGATAGGTAAACCTCACTGAACCCCCTCGCAACCCCCTCGGAATTGTCTTCCGGGTCGGAACGAAGGGCGACCAAAAGCAGGAGGAAAAGTAACAAAAGGGATCTGTTGCGTGATCTGTCCGGAATTCCAACAGGAGAAAGGTAGACCGGAAAAAAGCGATGGAAATACGATGTTTTCCAAGCGGAAATGCCTCGTGATAAATGAGGCGGATTGGGAAGCCGGAAAGTGATAAATATTTTTTTTGAAATGGTATTTTCTTTGCACATACCGTTGATTAGTAGCTTTATCAAAGGTTGTTGATCCAAATTATTACAGATTGGGAACCGGATTTAAGGAATAAATAAAAATATTTTTCTTCAGGTTATTGTCTATTAAAATATTATACCTATCTTTGCAACCCATTTTGGATAAAAATCAAAGGGATAAAAATAAAGCAGTTAAAGTTATTTAAAACAAAGTAAAATGCCTACAATTCAGCAATTAGTTAGAAAAGGAAGAGTAGAACTCATTGACAAAAGCAAGTCGCCAGCGTTGGATTCATGTCCACAGCGTCGTGGTGTTTGTGTTCGTGTGTATACTACAACTCCAAAAAAACCGAACTCGGCTATGCGTAAAGTAGCTCGTGTACGTTTAACTAACCAAAAAGAAGTGAATGCTTACATTCCGGGCGAAGGACATAACTTGCAGGAACACTCGATCGTAATGGTTCGTGGTGGACGTGTAAAGGACCTTCCGGGGGTACGTTATCACGTGGTTCGTGGAACTCTCGATACAGCCGGCGTCGCAGGCCGTACACAACGTCGTTCGAAATACGGAACCAAACGCCCCAAAGCAGGAGCTGCAGCCGCTAAAGGTGCACCCGCAAAAGGTGGAAAAAAGAAATAAGTAGAATACTGAAATCGGGTTGACATCATTGTAAAAGAGATCAACCAAACATTTCAAAAATTCCTTTCAAAAAAACTAACAAAATCAAGTTTCAACACTTGTTTGAGTTTTAGGTAGCAGATGAAAGGTTGAGTAAATGGCTCGGAGGAGCCGTTGAAGTAAGACTAGAAGCAACCAAAAAACAAAAACGGAAATTTTAAGTAAAAATGAGAAAATCGAAACCAAAAAAGAGGGTCGTATTACCTGATCCGGTTTTCAATGAATCAATGGTCACAAAGTTTGTGAACCACTTGATGTATGATGGCAAGAAATCTACTGCCTTCGACATTTTTTATTCATCGCTCGAGACTGTGAAAAGCAAGCTTCCGAACGAAGAAAAATCCCCACTTGAAATTTGGAAGAAAGCCCTCGAAAACATTACTCCGCTTGTAGAAGTAAAATCCCGTCGTGTGGGTGGTGCAACATTCCAAGTTCCTACAGAAATCCGTGCAGACCGCAAGGAATCCATTTCAATGAAAAATCTTATCTTATACTCTCGCAAACGCGGAGGACGCTCGATGGCTGATAAATTGGCTGCCGAGATTGTTGATGCTTTCAATAATCAGGGTGGCGCTTTCAAACGTAAAGAAGATATGCACCGTATGGCTGAAGCTAACCGCGCATTTGCACACTTTAGATTTTAATTGATCACAATAATAAAAAAGAAAAATCGTAGTTGACAAAATGGCTAAAGGAGATTTAAGTTATAATAGAAACATTGGTATCATTGCGCATATCGACGCCGGAAAGACTACCATTTCCGAGCGTATCCTGTTTTACACCGGTTTGACACATAAAATCGGTGAAGTACATGATGGCGCTGCTACCATGGACTGGATGGAGCAAGAGCAAGAGCGTGGTATTACTATCACCTCGGCTGCAACAACCACCTGGTGGACTTATGAGAGCGATAAATATAAAATTAATTTGATTGACACTCCGGGACACGTTGACTTCACCGTTGAGGTGGAACGTTCATTACGTATTCTGGATGGTGCTGTGGCTACTTTCTCTGCCGTTGACGGTGTTGAACCACAGTCTGAAACAGTTTGGCGTCAGGCAGATAAATATAATGTTCCCCGTATTGGTTTTGTAAATAAAATGGATCGTTCGGGAGCTGACTTCTATGAAGTCGTTCGTCAGGTAAAGGAACTTCTTGGAGCAAGACCATGTCCTATCCAGATTCCTATCGGTGCTGAAGAAAATTTCAAAGGTGTTATCGATTTAGTGGAAATGCATGCTATCTTATGGCATGATGAAACCATGGGAGCTCAGTATGACGTTGAAGAAATTCCGGCCGATTTATTGGAAGAAGCTCAACTGTGGAGAGATAAAATGCTTGAAATTGTAGCTGAATTTGATGATGTGCTGATGGAAAAGTATTTTGATGATCCTACCACTATTACGGTAAACGAAATCAAAGCAGCTATTCGTAAAGCTACACTTTCAATGGAAATCAATCCAATGATCTGTGGTTCGGCTTTCAAGAATAAAGGTGTACAGACTATGCTTGATGCTGTTTGTGCTTATCTTCCAAGTCCGTTGGATACACCCGAAACGGTAGGTTTTGATCCACGTGACCCTGAAAAAAAGATTGTACGTCATCCGGATGCTAATGAACCTTTATGTGCATTAGCATTTAAGATAGCAACCGACCCGTATGTAGGACGTTTGTGTTTCTTCCGTGTATACTCAGGTAAACTGGAAGCAGGCTCTTACGTTTACAATACCCGTTCGGACAAGAAGGAACGAATCTCACGTATTTTCCAAATGCACTCCAATAAACAAAATTCCGTTGATTTGATTTCAGCAGGTGATATAGGTGCAGGAGTAGGATTTAAAGATATTCGTACCGGTGATACGTTGTGTGACGAAAGTCAACCAATTACTATCGAATCAATGGACTTCCCAAAACCGGTTATCGGTATCTCAATTGAGCCTAAGACTCAAAAAGATCTTGATAAACTGGGTATCGGCTTGTCGAAGTTGGCTGAAGAAGATCCGACCTTTACGGTTCACACGCAGGAGCAGTCGGGTCAAACGATTATTAGTGGTATGGGTGAGCTTCACCTTGAAATCATTATCGATCGCCTGAAACGTGAGTTCAATGTGGAATGTAATCAGGGTCGTCCTCAGGTTAACTATAAAGAAGCTATTACCCAACCTATTCAAATACGCGAAACGTATAAGAAACAATCGGGTGGTCGCGGTAAGTTTGCCGATATGATTGTAAAGGTAGAACCTAAAGATAAAGAATTTGAAGGTGATTTGCAATTTGTTGATCAGGTGAAAGGTGGTAACATTCCAAAAGAATTTATTCCATCGATTCAGAAAGGATTCCAACTTGCCATGAAAAATGGCGTATTGGCCGGTTTCCCATTGGATTCGCTGAAAGTAACCGTGATTGATGGTTCATTCCATGCGGTTGACTCGGATCAATTATCGTTCGAAATATGTGCTCAGATTGCTTATAAAAATGCTTGTGCAAAAGCAAAACCTGTCCTGTTGGAACCTATCATGAAAATGGAAGTGGTAACACCGGAAGAAAACATGGGTGATGTGATTGGTGACCTTAATAAACGTCGCGGACAAGTAGAAGGTATGGAATCAAGCCGTTCGGGTGCCCGTGTGGTAAAAGCCAAAGTGCCGTTATCCGAAACATTCGGTTATGTAACAGCCTTGCGTACTATCAGTTCGGGTCGTGCAACGTCTACTATGGAGTTCGATCATTATGCTGAAGTGACTAATTCGATTGCGAAAGTAGTTGTTGCGGAAGCAAAGGGGAAAGTGGAATTGCTTTAAGTAGTTCGTAATTTAGAAATTTTATACTTGAAATTGATTCGCGGTTAGCGTATGACTCTTAACCGGGATCAATTTTCAAACAAACTAAAATAAATATAAAAACGACAATGAGTCAAAAAATCAGGATTAAATTAAAATCTTATGATCACAATCTGGTTGACAAATCAGCTGAGAAGATCGTAAAGACTGTAAAAGCAACCGGTGCTATTGTTAGCGGTCCAATTCCATTACCAACACACACACGTATTTTTACAGTAAACCGTTCGACTTTCGTAAACAAAAAGTCACGTGAACAATTTCAACTGTCATCTTACAAACGTTTGATCGACATTTACAGTTCAACCAGCAAAACAGTAGATGCTTTGATGAAGCTTGAATTACCAAGTGGAGTAGAAGTAGAAATCAAAGTCTGACCTCCTTCCCTTTCAAGAGGGGTTTTGGGAAAAAGAAATAAATATCATTAATTAAACAGGGCCGGTCCCCCATTTGGGGTTAGGGGTCTTAAAACAACAATTGAAATGCCAGGATTATTAGGAAAAAAAATCGGAATGACATCCGTTTTCAGTGCCGATGGTAAAAATGTACCATGCACTGTTATCGAAGCAGGTCCTTGTGTTGTTACTCAAATTAAAACGGTAGAAGCCGACGGTTATGAAGCTGTACAGGTAGGTTTTCAAGTGAAGACCGACAAGCACACGAATAAAGCCGAACAAGGTCGTTTTAAAGCAGCAGGAGTAGCACCTCAAAGACACTTGGTTGAGTTCAAAGGATTCGAGAGTGAATTCAAATTAGGTGATGCTATCACTTGTGAGATTATTGAAGCAGACACGTTTGTCGACGTGGTAGGTACTTCAAAAGGTAAAGGATTCCAGGGTGTAGTAAAGCGTCATGGTTTTGGTGGTGTAGGACAAGCTACACACGGTCAACATAACCGTTTAAGAGCACCGGGTTCGTTGGGAGCATCGTCGTTTCCTTCGCGTGTATTTAAAGGTATGCGTATGGCCGGGCGTATGGGTGGTGACAAAGTTACCATGCAGAACTTACAGGTATTAAAAGTAATTCCGGAACATAATTTGATCTTGATCAAAGGTTCGGTTCCAGGAGCGAAAGGTTCAATCGTAATCATTAATAAATAACCATGGAACTGAATATATTAAATATAAAAGGAGAAGACACAGGAAGAAAGGTATCGCTGAACGATACGATCTTCGGTATTGAGCCAAATGACCATGCTATTTATTTAGATGTGAAACTTTACATGGCCAATCAACGTCAGGGAACACATTCATCTAAAGGCAGAAGTCAATTGTCCGGTAGTACCCGTAAACTGGGAAAACAAAAAGGCGGTGGCGGTGCCCGTCCGGGTGATATAAAGTCAGGTATTCGTGTAGGTGGTGGTCGTATGTTTGGACCGGTACCTCGTGATTACAACATGAAATTGAATAAAAAAGTGAAGCAATTAGCTCGTAAATCGGCTTTATCGTATAAGGCATTGAATAACGAGATTACGGTTGTAGATCAATTAAATTTTGCAGGGCCAAAGACTAAGGAATTAGTAACCCTGACAAAAAGTTTGCAAGTAGCTGATAAAAAGCCGTTAATTATTTTAGCGGATGCAAATAAAAACGTATATTTGTCGGCTCGTAATTTATCTTCAGTAAAAGTTGTAACAGTTTCGGAATTAAGCACTTATATAGTACTTAATGCGAAATCGCTTGTGTTAACTGAAGACGCAGTAGCAGCAGTAGAACAAATATTTAAAGCATAAGGAGACAGAAGATGGGAATTATCATAAAACCAATCGTTACAGAAAAGATGACTCAGCTGGGCGACAAACTGAATCGCTATGGCTTTAGAGTTCAAAAAGATGCTAACAAGATTGAGATCAAACAAGCTGTAGAAGCAATGTATGATGTCACTGTAAATGAAGTAAATACTTTGATTGTAGCCCCTAAGAAAAAGAGCCGTTTTACCAAAGGCGGAGTGATCAAGGGGAGTGCATCGGCTTATAAGAAGGCGATAGTTACAGTAAAAGATGGAGAAAAAATTGATTTTTATACCAATATTTAAACAGAAAAATGGCTGTACGTAAACTAAGACCCACAACACCGGGGCAAAGACACAAGATTATTGGTACCTTCGACACAATTACTGCGGTAGTACCAGAGAAATCTCTTGTTGTAGGCGGATCAAAATCCGGAGGTCGTAACCATGATGGTAAAATGACCATGCGCTATTTAGGTGGCGGACACAAGAAGAAATATAGAGTAATTGACTTTAAACGTAACAAAGACGGTGTACCCGCAACAGTAAAGGAAATAGAATATGATCCGAATCGTTCGGCTCGTATAGCATTGCTTTATTATGCTGACGGAGAAAAAACTTATATACTTGCTCCGAATGGATTGCAGGTAGGTCAAACAATCGTTTCCGGACCTGATGCAGCTCCGGAAGTCGGTAATACATTGCCTTTGCAAAACATTCCATTGGGAACAATCATTCATAGTATTGAATTACGCCCAGGTCAAGGTGCTGCGATGGTACGCTCGGCAGGAACATTTGCACAACTCACTTCACGTGAGGATAAATATGCCATTGTGAAATTACCTTCGGGAGAAGTTCGCAAAATACTGGCTACTTGTAAAGCAACAATTGGAAGTGTAGGAAACTCAGATCATGCACTTGAAAGATCAGGAAAAGCAGGTCGCACACGCTGGCTTGGACGTCGTCCACGCGTCCGTGGTGTAGCAATGAACCCGGTTGATCACCCAATGGGTGGTGGAGAAGGCCGTGCTTCAGGAGGACATCCACGTTCACGTAAAGGCTTGTTAGCAAAAGGGTACAAAACACGGTCACCTAAAAAGCAATCGAGTCAATATATTATTGAAAGAAAGAAAAAATAATCGAAAAAATTAAGTAAATAATATGAGCCGTTCATTAAAAAAAGGACCATTCATCAACTTGAAGCTAGAGACTAAAGTTTTAGCCATGAATGAAGGCGGGAAAAAAACCGTTATCAAAACATGGGCTCGTGCTTCAATGATATCACCTGATTTTGTAGGTCACACAATTGCAGTTCACAATGGTAACAAGTTTATCCCCGTATATGTAACCGAAAATATGGTAGGGCACAAGTTAGGTGAATTCTCACCAACTCGTAACTTCCGCGGTCACGGAGGGAAGAAGAAATAATCCATTGAAATTTTAAATCAGAAAAAAATAAACATTTCAAGAAAATGGGTGCAAGAAAAAAAATATCAGCCGAAGGAAGAAAAGAAGCAAATAAGACTCTTTACTTTGCCAAGCTCAACGGAGTTCCTACCTCACCGCGCAAAATGCGTCTTGTTGCCGATATGATTCGGGGCATGGAGGTAAATAAAGCCTTGAGTGTACTGAAGTTTTCGTCGAAAGAAGCTTCGGGACGATTAGAAAAATTGCTAAAATCAGCTATAGCTAACTGGGAAACCAAGACAGAGCAAAAAGCAGATAATGCAAACTTATATGTTAGTGGAATATCTGTGGATTCAGCAACAATGCTGAAACGCTTACGTACTGCTCCGCAAGGACGCGGTTACCGGATTCGCAAACGTTCAAACCACGTAACATTGTTTGTTGAATCAAAGAATACTAACGACAACCAAATTTAATTGCTAGATGGGACAAAAAATAAATCCAATAAGTAACCGCTTAGGAATCATACGCGGATGGGATTCGAACTGGTATGGTGGCAACAATTATGGTGACACTTTGCTGGAAGACAGCAAAATCAGAAAATATCTTAATGCCCGTCTTGCAAAAGCCAGTATATCGCGCATTGTTATTGAACGTACGTTGAAACTGGTTACGATCACTGTTTGTACAGCCCGTCCGGGTATTATAATCGGAAAAGGCGGACAAGAAGTTGATAAATTGAAAGAAGAGTTGAAAAAAATCACTGATAAAGAAGTGCAAATCAATATCTTCGAAGTAAAACGTCCTGAACTTGATGCCGTGATTGTTGCGAACAACATAGCTCGTCAGGTAGAAGGAAAAATAGCTTACCGTCGTGCAACGAAGATGTCAATAGCATCGACTATGCGTATGGGAGCTGAAGGAATCAAAGTTCAGTGTTCCGGTCGTTTGAATGGTGCCGAGATGGCACGTTCGGAAATGTATAAAGAAGGAAGAACTCCTCTGCATACCTTTAGGGCAGATATCGATTATGCGCATGCTGAAGCAATGACGAAAGTAGGTATAATTGGTATCAAAGTATGGATTTGTCGTGGTGAAATCTACGGTAAAAAAGACTTAGCTCCAAACTTTACAGCAACCAAAGAAGCCTCTCGCGGTGGAGATCGTTATAATAATGATCGTGGCGATCGTAAGGATCGTAATGACCGAGGTGGTAAAGGTGGTTTTAAAAAGAGAAAAAATTAACTGTTAATAATGAATTTGATTTAAGGAAATTATGTTACAACCTAAAAAGACAAAGTTCAGGAGACAGCAAAAGGGGCGCATGAAAGGAAATGCCCAAAGAGGTAATCAGTTGGCGTTCGGTTCTTTTGGAATAAAATCGTT
>Ga0302173_10000888_pt1 | contig 15605 bp, 8 predicted proteins | sample I_Fen_N3_1_FD_198785 | JGI IMG/M metagenome (GOLD analysis project Ga0302173, IMG submission 198785) | Peat permafrost microbial communities from Stordalen Mire near Abisko, Sweden - I_Fen_N3_1 | ecosystem: Environmental > Terrestrial > Soil > Wetlands > Permafrost | place: Sweden: Abisko... | reverse complement strand
TTCCTAAATTGGTAGAGGGATAATTACTTTGTTGAGTTGCTGACATTTTACTTTTTTTTATGTCAACTTCTAGTTGATGATGATTGATTTTGAGAACTCTCCTTCTGTTGTCAGTACCTTTATGATATAAATTCCGGCTGTGGGAATACTAGTGGTGAAGGTGTTTGATTTTTGCAATTCTGAATTACGTAATTGCTGAATTAAAACTCCTGCTGTATTAAATATCAAGACTGTCACCTCTGATGGATTATCCAGTTTCACATTTATATTGAAATTAGCTCCAACTTTTGATGGCACTGGAGCAACAACCAAATTGTCTGTTGTTACAGGTGTTACAGGCGGAAGAATCTCTTTACATTCCGGACCTGTAAGTACTATTTTCTGTACTACTTTGCTCGTGATACCATCACCTTCTGTTATATTTAAGTAAGTGGCTGTTCCCCAAACCAGCTTGGTGGGACTTGTTACAAAACCAGTATTTTCTAAATTGTAAATTCCGTTGCTTGTACCTTCAAGAGCAACAAATCCAAAGTAAGCCAATCCTACATCTGCAGTAGCCAGGTTTTGAGTTCCTGCCAAAGTACCGTCTACGGAACATCTTAAAATACCATTCTGGATTTCCAGTTTAATTCTACTGCCTTTAGTTAAGGTCGCTAAGGCTGATGATGATGCGACTCCCTTATTCCAGAAATACAATTGATTTTGTTTTATCTGAACTCCATAATTTAATACTGCTGAATTTCGGGTTGTTTTTTGATTGATAAAACCAATATATTTATCTGATGTAAAATCAGTTACTGCCCATTCTAAGCTTCCATTTCCGCCTGCCGGTAATGAAGTGTTTGTTGCTACTGCAATCTGACCGCTTCCTCCTGTTCTTTCAAAATTAGTTCCCACCATTTCTAATGTCAAATCATAACTGCCTGCTTCAAGATTTAACAATGTCTTTTTGGGTTCGTAAAAAATACCGGTTTGTAAGACTGCAGTAACTCCTGTCTTATTTAAGGTGTATTTATACCCCGGAATACCTTCTTTTACTTCGATATTAATTTTTCCGTTTTGTTGCAGAATACCATCTATGCAAGTAGGCGCTATTCCGTCTTCTAAGGCCACTAATTTGACAGTACTATCTTTATATCCAAAAGAAAAAACATCTTTACCATTACCATCTGTATCCCAAATTACATTGTTAAAAATGATTTTAGCTCTGCTTTGATCAACTTCGCTAACAGGATAGTATTCTACATTTTCAACTCCAAAATCTCCTGTTCCGGAACGGTCTATTATCAAGAAACTTTTGTCTGTATAATTGGCAAAATTAGCCGCTCTATAACCATCATACGAAAGTTCTACCTTTGATCCTGTAGCAGCGAATCCGCCATGAATTAATGTAATCGAAAAATCTACTGCTTTTTTTTCCAAAGTGACCACACCATAAAAAGACTTATTGGTTTCTGAAGGTAATAAGGTCATAATTTTTGTAGTACTGTCTTTGTTACCAACAGGATTGTAAATATTTACGGAGATTTCATTCCCCTTTTTCTCAATAGTAATTTTATGATAATTGGCAATTATTGTCCCTAATCTATACGGTTGTTTAGTGTTTTCTAATGCATAAATGGCTCCGTTGGCATCAATTCTTACACCATAATCTGAGTCATTTGTTGCTCCACTTTGTGAACCAAATTTTACAATCATTGCACTTCCAATAGCTACAGGAGAGAATTCTAAATAGCCGTTTACTCCTAATAGTGGTGTTTTTGTAATCCCTATACCTGTAGTTGATGTAATCTTGTTCGTAAAGGCTGCCTTAGCAAAATTTGATTCTACTTCTAAACCGGTAGTATTAAAAAACAATATTTTAGCTTCTTTTGTTGGAGGTAAAGTATTTGTAATAAGCTTCCATGTTCGCCCCATTCGCTTAATTCCTGCAACACCACCACTGTTTTGCAGTGTCAAAGCACCATTATCATCTCCCCATAAAGTAGCATTATGGTCTGCTAAATCATTTGCTGGAGATTGCCCCATTGCAAGTAATCGATATCTCGAAGACTGATCCCGATAAGTTTGCTCTACAGATGAATCATAAGCATCAGAAAAATAAGGCCCCTCTTCATAACTTGTGGTAGAGAAAGACTGATTTAGGCCACTTGCATCATCACGCATAATCCCAGTTATACGATTATTATATGTTGTATTGTTACTCCAATCCCAAAGTAATTTATCATCACTCGCGATATAAGAGTTACTTAAGCTTACACCATATTTTACTGCTAAATAAGTCTCTGCTTTTCGACGCTCCAAAAGAGTTAAAACACGACTATAAACTAGTAATTCCGGAATATATCCGTAAAAACTATTACTGAAATTCTTGAGCGAATAAGTCGACAAACCATTGGCGGTATTAAGATATCCATAGCCAAGAGTTAAACTTGATTTTTGATCTTCGCCCCACACAGAACTATTAGGCTGCTGATATTGATAATAAGAAACAATTTTTAAGGAACGTTCTCTAAATTTTGCTTCTGTTCCTTCGCTATTATCTTGTTTTCGATATAAATCTTCACCATAGTTACTGCCATAATCCAGAACTTCTCCATCTCTTTCGTTACTATTGGCTACTTTGTCATTGGTAATTAGAGTACCTTCATTAGGTCGGCCTGTGATTCCAAATAAAGTATTTTCGTAATTAAAATAAGTTGTAAGATGACCAAACAATCCGATAATAGTGCCCTGTTGCAAATTAGTCTGATTTAAAAAAAACTGATGACTTCCTCCATCTAAATAAAGTCCTGCATTGAAATTATAATAGCGAGCATTTTGATAATACTCATTTGTTGTATTCCAATTATTAAATTTTGATGCATCTCCACCGAAATCCTGCCAATTGTAGTATCCATTAGGCAAACGATTTGTTTTAAACCAAACCTGACATCCAGTAACTCCCCCAGGAGCCTGCCCATAGCCCAAAATAGTAATACATAAAACAAAACTCCAAATAATCGCACTCCTTAATCTTCTCATACTGCTTATATTTTGAATGTTAGTGTGAGGACTCTTTTATAAAAACAATTCCTTACAATTTATTTAACATAAATTTCTTACAATTTTATGATATTTTTTTGATATAAAAAAATTTAAAGAACTATTTTCTTACAAAATTATTTATTTATAAGCGAATTATCTTATTTTAGTATTCTTAAGACAATTATGTAAATGTTGTTTTTAATTGGTATTTTTTTAATAAACCTCCCGATTTGAAACAATAACTCTTCCCGTTATATTCATTGTCAAACAAAAAAGGAAAAAAAAAGCCTCCAAAATCAAATGATTCCAGAGGCTTTTTGCAAACTTACCGTGCGCTTCAATTGGCCGTAATTTGGATAATTCCAGACTTTATGCCACAAAAAAAGCACCCCAATTGGAGTGCTTTCTTGAAATTGAATATATAATTTCTAAAATTAGAAATTCTTAGAAATCCCTACAGAGAATGCTTTTCCGAAAGTGAAAGCAAAGTTTTTAACGTCATCTCCGTTACCATTATTTCCATCAAAATTTAAAGTATTGTATCCTAAACCTCCAATGTTGAAGTTTAGACCAAATCCTTTATTAACATTGATAAAAATCGCTGGAGTAACTCCAACATAAAAGCCGTTTCCTTTGTTTGTTGTAGTTGTAAAAGGCCCCGTTTCGGTTGTTGTTTTTGTACTTTGGTAACCAACACCTAAATCAGCATAAGCAGAAAAAGTTTGGTTTAACGGTTTAGAATAACGTAAAAAACCTCCTAAAGAAAAATTATTGTCTTTACGCTCTGTGTTATTTACAAATTTAGTCGTTTCTGTACCAACTCCTGCTTCAATACCCGCTGTCCAATTTTGGTGAAATTGATATCCTACTTTAGGAGCAAAACCAAAATAATTATTTTTAAATTCAGTTCCGGAATTTGATACTTTTTGAGAATCGTATTCGATACTTCCCATAACCAAGATAGATCCTTTTTGAGCGTTTGCAAAGCTAAACATAGCCAATGCAAGAACAACTAACATTTTTTTCATGTGTGATATTTATTATTTTTAATACTCCTTCAACAATAAAGGTGCCATTGTAACGAGGCATTTCATATTTAAAATTCAATTCTTTGAAAGGCAAAATGTAGTAATCAATAGTATTTCTGTTTACTTTTGTAGCAAATAAAAAGTCATGTCGATAGAAGTAAACAACATATCAAAAAGTTACGGAACTCAAAAAGCATTGAATTCAATTTCGTTCTCTATTCAAAAAGGAGAAATTGTTGGATTTCTGGGCCCAAATGGAGCAGGAAAATCTACGTTGATGAAAATTTTGACGACTTATTTACTTTCAGATGATGGCGCGGCCCTTGTAAATGGTCATGATGTCATGACGGATGCAAAAGCGGTTCAACGTTCGATTGGATATTTACCGGAGCACAATCCGTTGTATTTGGATTTGTATGTTCGTGAGTATTTGGCTTTTAATGCCGATGTTTATCAGGTTTCAAAATCAAGAATTGAAGAAGTTATTCAACTGACAGGTCTGTCAAACGAAAGTCATAAAAAAATAGGACAATTATCTAAAGGATATCGCCAGCGTGTGGGACTTGCCAACGCTTTATTACACAATCCAGATGTTTTAATTCTTGACGAACCCACTACTGGTCTAGACCCGAATCAGTTGATGGAAATTCGAAACGTTATTAAAAATGTTGGAAAAGATAAAACGGTTTTTCTTTCGACACATATTATGCAGGAAGTTGAAGCAATTTGCGACCGTGTCATTATTATTGACAAAGGACAAATTGTTGCCGACAAAAAACTAGATCACTTGGTTTCTGAAAATAAAGAACAGGTAATCGAAGTAGAATTTGATTATCAAATCGAAGAACAACTTTTGGCAAAGCTCGAAAATATTACATCATACAGAAACATTCACGATATGACTTGGGAATTGATCTTTGTTGCCGAAAAAGATATGCGTCCGGCTATTTTTGATTTCGCCAACGAGAACGGTTTAAAAACATTACAACTGAATCAGAAAAATAAAAACCTGGAAGCTGTTTTTAGAGAAATTACTAAATAAGTCGCAGTTTACGGTCGCAGTAATAGTTAAAAGCCAATTCTTCAAATAGAAGAATTGGCTTTTTTGTTTATGAAACATTCCACTCTCACTTTCCCTTTTTATCGAAACGTAAAGCCTTATCCTTGTTGGTTTTTGATCAAAATCCTTATTATTAATTCTATTTTTTACTTTTTATCTAAATCACGAACAACTAACTATCAGTTCGTTATCATTTTTTGTTGCAAATTTTAACTATTTTTATTTAGACTTATTATAAATAGTTATATATTTGAACTCTGAAACTTCAAAATACCAAACCGATGTTCTCTATAATCAATACTATAAAATCCCTATTTTTCAAGATATCCAAACCCTTTTTTAATCTTCAAAAAAAAATTTCTGATGCACTAGAACAAATCGTTTTAAAATAGAAACATCTATTGGTAACGATTAAAAGGTATTTGTTTTTACAGTTTCGTATGCTCAAATACATTAAAACCTTAATCCAATAAAATCAAATCAAAATACCATGAAGAATTTTATAACATCTATTATGCTTGCGTTTTCGGTCTACGGATTTTCCCAGACAGAAAAAGAGAAAGATAGCGTTGTCGAAACCTCTATAAACGTTTTAGATGAAATTGTAATTACTAAAAAGAAAGTTTTATATACTCAAAAATCAGATAGATTAGTTTTTAATGTCGAAAATAGCATTGTTTCTGAAGGAGGAACTGCTCTCGATGTCTTATCACGTGCTCCAGGTGTCGTGGTATCTCAAGATGGAGAATTATCGATTCGCGGACAACAAGGTGTTGGCGTGATGATAAACGGCAAATTAACACAGCTTTCGCAAAAGGAATTGGCTAATTATTTAAAGTCTACAACTTCATCAAATATTAAACAAATCGAAGTTATTACAAATCCTTCTTCTAAATATGATGCGACTGGAAAAGCCGGAATTATCAACATTATTTTAAAGAAACCAAATGCCGGCGGTCTTAAAGGAACTGTTTTTACAAATTATGGAAGAGGTCGAAAAAACAGAACTAATTCTGGTGTAAATCTTAGTTACAACAAAGATAAATTTGGCGTTTACGGAAACTACAGCTACACTTTTAGAGGTGAAGAAGAACGCAAAGTGTTTGATCAAAATCAATATACGGATAATAGTCACCAGACTATTTCGACAAAAAATCATCAAACCTCAACGACTGATGAACCTCTAACTTCTAACAATTTTAAAATAGGAACTACTTATGAGGTTTCTCCTAAAACAAATTTGGAAGTTTATGTTGATGCTAAACTAGGACGTTATCAAAATATTGCCAACGGTAGAAATACGCTCTTAAATGCAATGAATCAAATACAATTTGATGCTTCGACATATAATGACAGTAAAGAAAAGTGGAACGACTATACGTATGCCTTTTCTGGGGTTCATAAATTCAATACGGAAGGAAAAAATATGTCTTTTGATTTTGAATATGAAACTTCAACATTTCGATCAAATCAGTTTCAGAGTGCAAAAAACATTGATCAATTAAGTACAACAAATGTAAATGACAGACGAGGTTATATTCCATCGCAATTAAAAGTTTTTACCGGAAAAGTTGATTTTACAAATCCTTTAAAAGAAAAACAATCTATTGAATGGGGATTTAAAGCCAGTGTAAAAAACAATGACAATCCTTCGGTTTACGAATATTATGATAACAATCAATGGATTGTTGATCTTAATTCGACGAATCATTTTGAGTATAAAGAACAAATTTATGCGGCTTATGCCAATTATAAATATCAACTTGAGAACTTTAATATTCAGGGTGGTTTAAGAACTGAATATACTTCCATAAACATTTTACAAAAAACCTTGAATGAAGAGCATAAGGATGATTATTTAAAATGGTTTCCAAGTGTTTCCTTAAAGTATGAATTAAGCAGTAACCATTCGTTACACGCTTCTTACAGCAAAAGAATAAACAGACCAAGCCAATTTGATTTGAATCCGTTTCGTTTTTATGATGATTCCTTTAATTACTCTCAGGGAAATCCAAATTTGGTTCCTGAAATCACTCACTCTACCGAAATTGGATATGCTTGGAAAAGTGCTTTTATGGCTTCGTTGTATTTCAGTAAAACTAAAGACGTTTTTACCGAAGTTTATGTTTATGATCCAGCAACTAACACCACAGTAACGTCGCAAATTAACGTTGACAAATCCTATAATTATGGGGCGAATATTACCAATACAACCGAAATTTATAAATGGTGGTCTGTAAATACTCTATTTAATATTTTCGAAAATAAATTTATGGGCAATGTTGTGAATACTGATAAAATTGCTCCAATTGTAACTCTAAATTTAAGTGTACAAAACTCATTTACAATTACTGAAAGCTGGAAAGCAGAAGCAAATGCTCAATACCAATCAAAATCTAATCTTGGTATTTATGAAAGAGATGCTTTCTTTGATTTTAGCATCGGAATTTCGAAACAGGTATTGTCTAAAAAAGGCAATATAAAACTGAATATTACCGATATTTTTAACACTAATAATTTCCACATCAACTCGGTTATTGCACAAACAAGTATCAACAAAAGATATGATCTTGATAACCGCATTGCAACGATTGCCTTTACCTATAGAATCTAATGTTTTTGGATCTTTAGTTTCCTTGTTTTTGTTTTTTTTTGATGGAAAAGAGCCTGTATGTAGTTAACAGGCTCTTTCTGTTTTTGGTTGATAGATTAATAGATGGCGAAAAATGGCACGCAGATGATGCTGCTTTAAATGGATTTATGGTGATTTTTTATTTTACAGCGGATTAATCCCGAAGCTTCGGGACGTTGTTAAAATATAAATCATTCCTTTGGAATTTTTCTTTAGGAAGTTCCAGAGAAACAAAACATATTGTAGGGATGGATTTTAATCCATCCTTTGCAAGAAGCTCCATAACGTTGACCTACCCGTTTTTGGGGGCTTCGACTTCGCTCAGCCTGACAACTTTTAATATTAAATTCCTAAACAAGAAAAAGTCTTTTGGAGAATGTTACTTCTCTCAAAAGACTTTAAAAACTAACTAGCAAAAAATAACAGATAAAAATCAAACTAGAATTACGCTCTAGCCTTTTTCTTTTTTCCCCACCAAATGTAAAATCCTGTAATGGGCAAACTGGCACAAATTAAACTTGCCAGGAAATAGATAATCTTAGTTGGTAATCCGCCTACTGCGCCAATATGAAGGCTGTAATTGGAACGCATTAACCATTTTGAAAAACGTTCGTCACCAATATATTTATGTGATTTTGGAAGCAATTCGAGTGTTTTCGAATCAAAATATAAATCTCTCCAAACGCCTTTATACATATCTGTACATACATAAAAATCTTCTGTGGGATCATCTGGAAAATGAATAATAACGGCTTCTTTATTTTCCTTGGCGATTTCTGTTCGTACTTTCTTCCAAAGAAAATCGGCCGCAGCCAACTTATCCATTTGTTGTTTGGATAAAGTATCTTTTTTAATCGCAACAACTTGCTCTTTTTTATCTTTTTCGTCGGCCCAACCGCCACTAATCCAATACGTACTTTCTCTTAACCAATGAAAACTCATTAACATTCCGGTAAAAGCAATAAGCATTGCCAAAATTAGCGTATAAAAACCCATAACGTTATGCAAATCATAATTCAGACGTTTAAATTTGGCATCCCATTTTATTTTAAAACTACTATTCCTGGTTGTTTTATTCCACTTTTTAGGAAACCAAAGTATAAGTCCGCTTATTAATAAAAGGAAGAAAATAAAGGTTGCCCAAGCTGTTATTTGCGAACCAATTTCCCGATCGAGCCAAAGATTACGATGTCCTTCATCCATTATATGAAAAAAGTCCTCATGATCTACCATTCCTGTAATTTTACCGTTATACGGATTTACATAAATCAGCGAATCCGATTCGATATCGACTTTAATTGATTTATCTAAACCATTATACCAAACTCCATGAATTTCTTTATTGGGTAATACTTTTTGAACTGCTGCATAAATTTGTGAAGGCGGTAATAATTTGTCCGGACTTTGAGCTTCTACATTTAAATATGGCGATGTTAGTTCTTTTATTTCGTGTTCAAAAACTAAAATACAACCTGTTATTGCCATAATAACTACGATTATTCCTGACCCCAATCCGAGCCATAAATGCAGCCAGGCATTGATTTTACTAAAACGTGATTTTCCTTTATTGGGTGGTTTACTTGAACGGCTTTTAAAAATATTCATTGAAATTAGTATTTGAAAAACAACATTAGATTGATATATAAAAAATGGCTTAAGGATTATTGTATAATACCTCAAGCCATTTTAGAATGTATTTATTTAGTAAGTCAATTTACCAATTGCCGGTAAATAAAGACCTTCTTTGATAAGTGCTCCTGCTTTTGCTGTACCTGTTGCAATATCTATTTGATAAACACGTGCCTGATCTCCAGTTACAAAACTTTTGTATGCTTTTCCGTTTTCAACAAATAAACTTCCTAAACCAAAAAACTCATCTCCACCGTGATTTGGTAATCCTGTTACTTCTAAAACTGTTTTAGCCGATAAATCAAGAATTGCAGATTTGAAAAGTGTATTTGTTCTAAGGAAACTGTAAACCGGACTAACTGCGTCTACAGTATTAGGGATATAAGAGATGAAAACTTTTTCTCCTCCTAATGGATATGCTGCCAAAACTTTTCCTTTTAATGAACTTGCTTCAAGATCAAAAAAGTATCCTGGATCAAACTTAGCATCTCCTTTTTTAATGCGTAAAACTCCAGATGAAACTGCTGTAACAGGGTAACCACCAGCGCGAGCATTAGACGAAAATGTATAAATGTCTCCAGACTCTGTTTGTACAATTCCAGTGTTTGTATAATACATTCCAATAGCAGCTGTTCTGGTGTCTTTTATTGTAGTTACATATTCTAAAGATGGATATTTGTAGATTCTTACAATAGCATCAGATGATAATACTTTGTTTGTTCCATCAGAAACATCTTTGATATAAACCGGAACAAAAAGTTTGTCTCCAGAAACTGCAGCTCCTGTTGGCCAGTACAATACTTTTTTATTATCTGGTGAAACTGTAAAGTCGTTGAATTTTCGACCATCAATAGCAACTGTTGTAGGGTTGTAAATCATCAATTCATAATCAGATGAACTACCGTCCCATGTTGCACCAATATTGATCATTTTTTTATCATCTGTATAACCTACTGCATAAGATGATTCGAAAGAAAGTTTATCTCCGGCTACTAATTTTCCGGCACTATTAAGATGATATGAAACTGATCCTTCATCTCCGGTAGTTAATGCAAAAAATGTGTTATTTACCGGAAAACAACTTCCATCCTTTTCTATTCCTACTCCTTTTGCACTAATTTCTCCAGTCATTAATTGATCTGTAGAATTAAAATCTAATATATACTGAGTATAATCGGCCAACCAATAAGATGCAACGTATTTAGTACCATTTACTGCTGGCGTTTCATCTTTTGCAGCATCGTCACTGCTACATGAAAAAATAGTTACTGACAGAAAAGCCAATGCAAAGCATTTTGCGAATTTGTTTACAAACATGATTATAATTATTTAAGGGTTATTATTAATTTTTAGTTATTGAAGAAAGTATCTGAACTTAACCGAAAAAGCTCGTCCCGGTTTTTGTACTTTAAAGTAGTCGTACACTTTTACATCTGTAATATTTCGGCATTCAAAAGCCAGATTGTATTTCCCATTTAAAAAAGAATAGGCAATCATAGCGTTTTCGGTAAATTGTTCCGGAATTGCTTTTTTAGTTTCTAAGCTTCCCAAAACTGGCCAAGTCAGATAAAATGCGTCGATGTAGTTTGCACTCACATTTAGCGTAAGCCTGTCGCCCTGATATTTGACGTTTTTAAAATTAAAAGTCAAATCGGCATTTCCGTAAAAAATGGGAACGTTTGGCAACTGCGCATCATACAATGCATCGGGGCTAGTTGTTCCTGCTTTGTATTTGTTTTTGTTGAGACTTTTTTGGTATGTCCCGTTGATTTCAAAATTGATTAAATCTTTGTATCCGTATCTAAAAACTCCATCGATACCTGTTATTTGTACATTTTGCAGATTTTCGAAAACAGTTTTGTCTCCATCTTGTCTTTCACGAATAAAATCTTTGGCTTCTCTATAGATCAAGCTTGTCTCGGCACTAAATTGGTTTTTCCTTTTTTGAGTAAGAAATGCTAAACCAAGATTTGCGTTATCACTACTTTCGGGTTTCAAACCTATATTACTGTTTATCGTTAATCCGTCACCCAGCATTTCTGTCGCCGATGGTAAACGGTAAGCATGCTCATAGGATCCTTTTATCTGAAGCTTATCGGTTAAATGATATGCCGATGTGGCTCCATATCCGTAATTTGTAGATGACGATGATTGTGTTATACTATTTGCAATCATCTCTGTAGATAAATCGAACATTTTACCAAATCCTGAAATAGCCAATCGATTATCGAGACCGCTAAAATTGTAGCTCAATCCCAAAATGTTTTTGTTAATAGTAGGTTCTCCAAGTTCAACTACTTTTAAATATTCATTTGTCGCTTTTCGTTTATACCCCAAATAAGAATAATTTAACGCAACGGAGTGTTGGTCGCTTACTTGATATTTTAGATTTGTTGTTACTTGCGAATTGAATTCATCATAAACGTAAATTGTTTTGTCTCCCAATTCTCCTTTATCATTGGCTCCGGCAAATTGTCTGTACACATAATTTCCGGTCCAGTCATAAACTCTTGAAGATGTATCGATTGAACGATTGTTGACTAAAGCATAAGTTGTATTGATATTCAATGATAATCCTTTGGTAAAGAGATCGCTCTTTTTAAATTTTAAAGAAGTAATAACACTTTCACTATCTGTAAAGGCTTGCCCAACTACTTTTTGCATTGTTCTTCCTTGCTGAATTTCTTTCCTATTTCCTGCAACAGCAAAACCAACAAGTAAATAATCTGCAAAGCTTTTGTTTTTAAATCCAGCTTCGGCCATTATTGTTCCGGATTTATAGCCATCGTGAAAATGTTTATATTTTTGCTCCGGCAAAAATTTTGAGGTGTTTTTATCTACTACACTTACATCTACTTTATAATCGTTGTCCGAGTAATTTGCAAAAGCATTAACATTAGCAATAAATCCGTCGCGACCAGAAAATCTAGTGTTGATTGCAGCTCTGTGTGTATTGAATGAACCGTAACTGTATGAAGCATCTATGTAACGATTTACATTTTTATTGGTAACAATATTCACCGCTCCACCCAAAGCATCTGCGCCCAACTCGATTGGAACAACTCCTTTGTAAACATCAATTCTTTCGGCCATGTTTACTGGAATATTATTTAGCGTAAGTGCAGAACCATAACTATCCATTGGTACTCCGTCTAGAAAAAATTTAACCTGATTGCCTGAAAATCCATTTAACGAAAAGTTAAAAGCAGATCCTAATCCTCCATATTCACGAATACGAACTCCTGTTGTTTTGTTCAATACCTGATTTAAATCGGCAGAAGTATTGTATGTTTTTTTAAGATCTACAGAAGTTATGTTGTACGCCTGCTCTCGCGCTCTTTGCACTTTAGATTTTCCTGTTACAGCAACTTCGCTTAAGGTTGCCATATCTTCTTCCATTGTAATATTTTGGGTTGGTTTACCTCCCTGCTTTAAAAAAATTGCTGTTTCTGTGGTTTTAAAACCAACATGAGTAATCAATAAAACATAATCGCCGGCTTCGGCACTAATTTTATACTCTCCCTTACTATTTGTAAGTATCGCATATGTTGTTCCTTTTAGCGCCACCGAAACTCCTTCGGCCGGTTTACCCAGATTTGTTAAAATAATCCCTGTTAAGGTTACTTTGCTTTTTTGTGAGTACCCTTGAAGTGAAGTAAAAAGAATCGCAATCAAGAGCATTAATCTATTTATTTGCATCATTTAAATTTGGTTTGAAAATTAAATTGGCAACAAAATTAGGCGCTTCAAAGAGTTTTTCCAAACTATTTTTAATTATTCTAAATAAGAATAGTAATTAACTGTAAAACCGAGAAATCAATAAAAAAATTTAACATCCTTAGTAAATAATTAACTTAAACTTAAGATTAGCTTAAAATTTACTATTCGAAAAGTTAAAACATTCAAGCATTATTTTCTTAAAAGCTAAAAAAAAGAGCAAAAAAAAGCCCGCTTATCAAATAAGCGGGCTTAAAAAAAATTGTTTTTCTCTTATATTTCTAAATCCAAAATAGTCTCTTTAAGCTCTTCTATAACAATTTTAACATCATTTTCTGTTGTACGCCAATTGACAAACGAAGCTCTAATTCCTTTTCGATTTTGATATACGGTTGGCGTCATAAAAACCTTTCCTCTATCGTTTAAAGTTGTCAAAAACTCACTTACTTTTTCCTGATTATGATCTCCTTTTAAAGTAAAACAAACATTATTGAGATGAATTGGAGCGAGTATTTCAAAATTATCGTCTTCAATAAGCGCATTTCCAAAATGTAGAGCCAGCAAAGTACTATTTTCTACAATATCCTGAAAACCTTCTCTTCCGTATGCCAACAATGAAAACCAAACTGGCAATGCTCTCAAACGACGAGAATTTTCAGGTACTACATTTAAGTAATTAAAATTTTCTAACGGATTTCCCAAATATGGTGCATTCGAATTCTGAAAAGATTCTATCTGAAGATTCAAATGCTCTTTTTTTACCAAATAAAAAGCGCTTTCATAAGGTACATTTAACCATTTATGACAATCTATTGTAATACTATCTGCTCCTTCCCATCCTTCTACAAGATGTTTGAATTTTTCTGAAACTGCAGCAAATCCACCAAAAGCGGCATCGATATGCCACCAGAAATTATATTTTTTTCTTAATCTCGAAATCGCTTTAAAATCATCAAAATCAGCAGTATTTACTGTTCCGGCACTCGAAATTAATATAAATGGCTTTCCGTTTAAATTTTGAATGTTTTTTTCTAAATCAGCAACATCAATAGCTTCGCGATTGCCTTCAATGGTTTTAATTGTAGTGTAATTGTTACTTCCTATTCCTAACATCGATAAGGTTTTAATCGATGAGGAATGAGGTGTTGCGGTTAGAATATTAATGGTTTCAGAAATTCCATTTTTGGCAAAATCTTTCCCCAATTGAGCTCCAAACCATTGTCTTGCAACTCCTAAACAAGTGAAGTTAGACATTGTTGCGCCAGTTACAAAACCGCCCGAAAATGTTGTTGGTAATTCTAATAATTGCAATAATAGATTAATTGTTTCAAATTCTATTAAAGCTGAATTTCCGCCTTGTGATTTGATCGATTGAGCATTTTGATCGTAAACTGAAGCCAGCCAATCGCCTACAATCGAAGCTGGAGTGGAACCTCCGGTTACAAAACCTAAATATCTTGGACCCGGAGAAGCAACCATTAATGGTGCTAATCGTTCTTTAAATTCTTCTAATGTACCTAATGCGCCTAAACCTAATTCGTTTAATTCTCGCGTTGGATCAATTGATTCTTTATTGGAAGTTGGAATATTCTCAAGATTATTCAAGAAATCAATTCCTTGTTGTTTTGCTTTTTCTAAAATATTTTCAATATGGTCTAAATCGTGCTGTAGTGCTGAATTCATTATGTCTATCTTAATGCTTATGCATAATCTTTGTACAGAAAGATCTTCTAGATTATGCAGATTTATACTTATTTTATTTGCGTTGAGTAATTATTACGTCCACTTTGTTTTTTCAGAAAACCGAGAAATCATCATAGACGAAATTAAATCTCCATTTGCGTTTAATACTGTCGCAATTGGATCGACAAGTGTTCCTAAAATCATCGCTACAGGCAAAGCTTCTGCCATTGGTAATCCGTAAACTGTTATTGCCAGAACTTCTCCAATATAACCTCCGTTTGGAATTCCGCCTTCTACAATGGAAACAACAATGGTAATTCCTAATGCTAAAAGTATTGTGCTTGGTTCTGTAAAATCTTTTCCAAACATGGCAAATAACACCGTTATTTTTAATATTGATGACATACTTGAACCATCTTTGTGCAATGGCGCTCCTAACGGAATAACTACATTTCGAACATTAACCGGTATTTTCATTTTTTCGGCAGCTTCAAGATTTGCCGGTATTGTTGCAATACTACTGCAAGTGCCTATCGCAGTAAGTGCTGGTGTTATATTATTACTCCAAAACACGATAAAAGCTTTTTTACCTCCTGCTATAAAAGCGTATAAACTAAAGAAAACAAAGAAATAAAATAGGCATGCTCCATAATAAACACCCAATGGTTTGGCATAAGTACCAAGTAATTGTGGTCCATAAAAACTAACCTGATAAGCAAAATAGGCGCCTAAACCCAATGGTGCCATTTTCATGATTATATTTAACAGTTGTTTCATGACTTCGTTTCCTGAGTCTAAAAAACTCTTAAAACTGCTTCCTTTTTCTCCT
>Ga0302173_10000887_pt1 | contig 15605 bp, 12 predicted proteins | sample I_Fen_N3_1_FD_198785 | JGI IMG/M metagenome (GOLD analysis project Ga0302173, IMG submission 198785) | Peat permafrost microbial communities from Stordalen Mire near Abisko, Sweden - I_Fen_N3_1 | ecosystem: Environmental > Terrestrial > Soil > Wetlands > Permafrost | place: Sweden: Abisko... | reverse complement strand
TTGCAGACGAGGGTTCTGTTTTCTTAGCTGAAAAAGAGAGTATTAAAATAGTTTTAGAGGATTTAATTGCAGGTAAGCGTTATGATTTACACGGAATTGAAGAGCCTGTCGCTACAAACAACTTGTATTTTTTCGAACAAAAAACAGTTGCTTCTGAGGAGTTCAATAAAAAAATTGATGTTCAGGGATTTGATTTAGCAATCATGACAGTTGATGATTCAGTAAGTGATTTATCTTATCAGTTTCAAAATGGTCAAGTTGTAAAATATCTTCCATTTGAATTGCAAACATTAAGTCGAGATATTGACCCGATTCAGGCGGTTCTTGCAGATGGAAAAGTATTACAAGGCTTGTCTGACAGATTAACATTACCGTTAGTAGCGGTTGTTGGTCTTGAGATTAATAAATCTCAGGGAGCAGTTATTAATTTCGTCGTAAGGGCGCTTAAAACAGTGTAAATATGGGGTTTTTTAAAAAAATTGGTTCTGCGATAAAGAAAAATGTATCGTTTAAGAATCTTGTAAAAATAGCTACTCCAATAATGGGTGCAATTCCTTTCGTTGGTGGTACAGTTCAAAACATCTCACAGAATTTGCAGGATGCTCATGAAGCAAAAAAGGCAAACAATGCAGCGCAAGCCGAGTATAACAATCAGCAAGCGATTGCTTTAGCTAGTCAAACGGCTAGTGCTGTTGCAAATGCAGGTGCTAATATGTTTGGTAAAGCTGTTATGACTGGTGTAAATGATGGGCTTTCTGCTGGATTTGTTGAGGGAAGCGGTCAGGTTGGTTCTACAATTGTAAGTAGCACAATAAAAGTATGGTTTAATAAAAATTGGAAAATTGTTATCGGTGCTGTCGCAGGTCTTATTGCATTGATTTGGTTTATAAGACGTGACCGCAATAACACAGGCAAAAGAGTTGCAAAAAGACGATAAGCCTAAATATTACTATCGAATCTATCTTATAGTATTTCTGATAGATTCGGCAGTAATAATTTTAAAAAAGATGGCTGAAATCATACTATTAATCAAACACATTGTAAAATAATGGCACAAGGAAAAAAGAATTATAATTCTAATAATCAGAATTATAACAACAATAATAATCAAGCAAAAGTAAAGCACTCAGGTGCTAAAAACACAACTTACACACCTGTTTCGGGTCCTAATCAAGGTGTTGAACAACATTTAACAACTGGTTGGAGATTATCGAAAGGAGAATTGATTTCAATTAAATGTGTAACAACTTCAAAATCTAATCTTTCCGACAAAGGTTGGTTCGGTTCTGTGGCTTGTACATTCACTAACACTAAAACTGGTGTTCAGTCATTTCATTGGGGAACAATGCAGAAAAACGGCGGTAAAGTAGTAATCGACGGTATGGCATTTTATCATTCCAAATATTCCTCCAATGTATGACGTAAAGCCTTTATAAATAACAATTACAAATTCATTAAAATGTATTTCACTTGGTAAAAAAAAAGAAGAAATTAAATATATTAAACCAAATAAAAAACCAATTTCTTTTCTTTTTATTGGAACGAATATAATTGTGGTAATAATTATTCCAGCTATTCGAGCACCATTACAAAAAAATCTCAAAGACTCAGAATCATATTTAGGAAAAAGTTCATTTGTTCCAAAGAAGGTAGAAAAAGCTCTAACATTAAACTCTAACACAAAACAAGAGACAAATGTTATCGGAATAAAAATGATTAAACTTAAGGTATTTGTCACAGTTGAATTAAATTTAAATGAAAGTAATTTTCCCCAAGTGTCTTGATATTTTGTTGATTCATCAATTAACAACTGTAACTTTAATGATGGAGATGAATTGTGATTTTTTAAATAATTTATAGCTGATTGTCTTTGTAATTCTTCCTGACGTAATTTTTCAATAAAACGCTTTAAATAGCCTGATATTATTAATAATATAGGAACTGAACAAATAATTAAGCTAATATAATCCATTTCATTTTTTTTACGAAAATAGTAAAATTAAAGGTATAATTATTTATTCTTTTATAGCAATTGACAAAGTGAAATTAAAATTATTGGCACTATATTTGAAAAACTTTAGTACGTTTAATCCTAACATAAATATCATGAAAAAAATTACTTTTTTATTCTTTACAATGCTTAGCGTTTTAGTTCACTCTCAGGAAAAGAAATTTACTCAAACCACACCACAAAAAATGACTAAGGAACAGAATTATTTTATTAAATCTATTAATAAATATTATCCTGAGTTTTCTTTAGATAATGCAGTTAGAAATATCTTAGATGAAAAAAAGCAAATTTCTGAGAGCTATTTGGAATTTAAAAATACTCCAAACGATTGTGATGATTATTTAATTGTTATTCAATCTGATAATAAAAGATTAGATTATGAATTTGATTATGGTGCTGGCAATGGAAATGCAATATTCAAAGGAACTGTTTATTTATTTGGTTCTGACGTTTACAAAACTGAATTAGTCACAAAATCAGGAAAGTTATTTTTTACATTATTTAGAAATGGCAAAGAAGTTTTTAGCGAGAATCCTTATAAAGGATTAAATTAAAACTAATAAATGAACCCCAATAAAACGGGGTTTTTTTATGTTCAAATTTTTCTGCGCTAACATTTGTATAATTAGAATAAAGTGTATATCATTACAAAACGAAAGTTCATTGATGTAAAGAAAAGATAAAGCCTTAGAAACCACAAAATTAGTGGTTTTAAAATGTATATAGTTTGACCTATAATTTATATTATGTAAAATAGAATAATTAAGAATTTCTCCAATGCTCTTCTACATTCTTTCAAATTTTGATAATATAAACCACGAACTTTTTTAAATCACGAATAAATGAGTCGTCAATAAATTTAATATTCTTTCATTTGTAAGACAAATTAAAAATTTTAAGCGACAATTGAGATTTTAAACGCTAATTAATCATTTTAAAGCCTCTAAATCAGTAATTCTTAACATTTATTTAAAATAATTATATTCTGGCACAGATGCTTTCATTGTAAGACTTTATTTTATTATTTTTACATTCGATACTTTAAAAAAATTATCAAACATATGAATACAATTGCTGAGCATATTGCAGATTTTTTAAAAGAATACCCACCATTTGATAATTTAACTTTTCAGGAATTATCGGACATTGCAACAAACATTCGTGTTATCAATTTAGAAAAACACGCTGTATTGTTTCAAAATAATGACTTGCTACATGATAGTTTTTATGTAGTAGCTTCCGGTATCATAAATTTGACTACAATTGCTGATGCTGAAGAAACTATTATAAACAAATGTCATGAAGGTGATATTTTTGGCTTACGTCCGTTTTTTGCCAAAAACAATTACATGATGACAGCTAAGGCACGAGAAGAAAGTATTATTTATGCTATTCCAATTGCTGTCTTCAGACCTTTTGTGGCTAATAATTCTGATGTGCTAAACTTTTTATTGGAAAGTTTTGCCATTAATTCAAGACACACAAAAGACAATATAAATTCTAATGGAAAATTAATTTCAGATACTGCTTTTTATGTAGATCAGCAGTCAGAAATGCAATACATACAGTCGTTAGCGTATAACAATTCGCCACTAACAACTGAATCCAATAGTATCATCAAAGATGTGGCTATTTTAATGACCGATTCTATGGTTGATAACGTCGTGATTTGCGAAAAAAACAACCCAATCGGAATTGTTACAAACGCCGATTTATCTTCAAAAATTGCGACAGGACGTTACCCTATTACCGAAACAATTGACAAAATCATGTCGTCGCCAGTTGTTACTGTAATTGAGAATGTATCGCTTGCAGAAGCGCAATTGCTAATGTTAAAAAATAATGTTACGCATTTATGTGTTACTAAAGATGGTACGAGTAAATCGCCTGTTAAAGGAATTATATCTGAGCACGATTTAATTGTAGCTCAAGCCAGTAATCCAGGTGTTTTAATTAAAGAAATTAAACGCTCACAATTGCCAAAAGATTTAAAGCAAATACGTGATCGTTTAGCTGATTTGATTCAAAATTCAATTCAGAAAAATATTCCAATTTCACATGTCAGTAATATTGCAAGCGAGATTAACTTAGCAATTATAAAACGTGCCGTCGAGTTATCAATTTTAGATTTAGGCTCACCTCCTGCTCGATTTGCATGGTTAAGTATTGGAAGCCAAGGCAGAAAAGAACAATTGCTACTTACAGATCAGGATAGTATTTTGATTTTTGAAGATGTTGCTCCAGAGAAATACAGAGAGGTCAAAGACTACTTTTTAAGACTAGCAAAAAGAACAACTTCTATACTTGAAAAAGTAGGTTATGAACTTTGTCCAAACGGACATATGGGAAGCAATATGCTTTGGTGTAAATCATTGACAGACTGGACAAAACAATACAATAGCTGGATGAATACTCCAGGTGAAAATAGCAACGATTTAAGTAGTATTTTCTTTGATTATGAAATTGTTTTTGGCGAACCAAAAATTGAAGAAGTTATAGAAAACGTCATTTTTAAAAATGCTGTTAATAATACTCTATTCTTTGACTTTTTAGGCAACGATGCTTTAAAAAGAAATTCACCTTTAAGTTTCTTTAAGAAATTTATTGTTGAAGAAGATGGTCCACATAAAGATAAATTCGACATAAAAACGCGCGCATTAATGCCATTGATTGATTCAGCACGTCTATTAATTTTAAATGCTAACATAAAAGGAATCAAAAATACATATTTAAGATTCAAGCAATTAGCAATTACAGATTCTAAAAATGCTGAAATATATTTAAGCTGCGCCGAAGCTTTTTTAACCCTGTCAAAGTTTAGAACTGTTGAAGGATTAAAAAATGATGATTCCGGGCAATATATCAATTTAAGAGAAATGTCTAAAACGGATAAAGAGAAGTTAAAAAATGCCTTAACCCCAATGAAAGACCTTGAGGAATTAATTAAGAGTAAATTTCAACTTACACAATTCTCGTAAATATGCTAGACTGGATTAAAAATATCAACAAAGAGTATCCGGAATTCTGGAAGGAATACTTAAATAAATTCGAAACTAAACCTAACAAATTTGTAGTTTTATCTACTGAAACTTCAGGTCTAAACCCGAACAAAGATGTTATTTTATCTTTAGGAGCTTTTTCTGTAATTGATGATAGTATTTCTATAAAAGATAGTTTCGAAGCTGTTTTGTTACAGTACAAGTTTTTACAGGATAACGGGCTTTCAAATGAATTTATCATTGAAAGTAAAATGTTGAAAATGCCTGAGCCAGATGCGATTGAAGCTTTAATTAATTTTATTGGGAATGCTATTTTAGTTGGACATCATATCAATTTTGACATCGAAATGATTAATGCAGCTCTGGAACGTTTAGATTGCGGAAGACTAAAAAACGAAGCTCTAGACGTTGACATGATGTACAGAAAATTAATGGACATTAATGACAAGCAATTTTCTTTAGACGATTTAAGCGAAATTTTCAAAATTCCAAAAAGCGATAGAAATTCTTCTTCTGAAGATGCTTATAAAATTGCACTTTTGTTTTTAAAATTAAAATCAAGATTAGGTATAAAATAAATAATTTCCTTAAAACTGAAAAAGTAAAGGAATTTAATGAACTAAAAAATAAGCAAAAAAAAATGCCTCTTAAATGTAAGAGGCATTTTTTTATCTATAAGTTTCCACATTAAGAAACTCTTTCTTTCATAATTTCTTCTACGATTTCCGGATTTAATAATGTAGACGTATCTCCAAAATTAGAAAAATCTCCTTCGGCTATTTTACGTAAAATTCTACGCATAATTTTACCTGAACGCGTTTTTGGCAAACCAGAAACGAATTGGATTTTGTCTAATTTTGCGATTGGTCCAATGTGATCAGAAATGTATTGGTTAATCTCTTTTGTTAAGTTAGTTCTATCTCTAACTTCTCCAGTTTCTTTTAAGATTACAAAACCATACAAAGCATTTCCTTTGATATCATGTGGGAATCCAACAATTGCAGATTCTGCTACTGCTGGATGCTCATTAATTGCATCTTCTATTGGCGCTGTTCCTAGATTATGACCTGAAACAATTACAACATCATCTACTCTACCCGTGATTCTGTAATATCCTACTTCATCTCTTAATGCTCCGTCTCCTGTAAAATATTTTCCAGGGAAAGCCGAGAAATAAGTGTCTTTGTAACGTTGGTGATCTCCCCAAATAGTTCTGGCAATTCCCGGCCATGGAAATTTAATACATAAACTTCCTACTACTTGGTTTCCTTCAATCTCATTACGTTTTTCATCCATTAAAACAGGCTGAATTCCTGGCAATGGTAAAGTTGCATAAGTTGGTTTTGTTGGTGTTACAAATGCAATTGGCGAAATCATGATTCCACCTGTTTCTGTTTGCCACCAAGTATCAACAACCGGACATCTTTTATCTCCAACATGGTCATTAAACCAGTGCCAAGCTTCTTCGTTGATAGGCTCTCCAACTGACCCAATAACTTTGAGTGATTTTAGAGGATATTTTTGAATATAATCTAAACTTTCTTTTGCTAGTGAACGTATTGCTGTTGGTGCTGTATAGAATTGTGTGATTTTATGTTTTTCGATAATATCCCAAAAACGGCTAAAATCCGGGTAAGACGGAACTCCTTCAAAAATTACTGTTGTTCCTCCATTTAGTAACGGTCCGTATAATATGTATGAATGACCTGTAATCCAACCAATATCTGCAGTACACCAGAAAATATCATTTTCTTCATGACTAAAAACATTCTTAAAGGTATATGCTGTATAAACCATATATCCGGCTGTGGTATGAACCATTCCTTTGGGCTTACCTGTAGAACCTGAAGTATACAAAATAAACAACGGATCTTCGGCGTCCATGATTTCGGCAACACTATTATCTAATGCAGTATCTAAAAGTGGTTGTAACCATTCGTCACGACCTTCTTTCATTTTAATTTCGGTTTTAGTTCTTTTTACAACCAAAACTTTAGAAACAGACGGACATGTATCTAATGCTTCGTCTACAATTCCTTTAAGATCAATTGTTTTATTACCTCTATAACCTCCGTCAGAAGTAATAACCATTTTACACTCACAGTCATTAATTCTTGCCGAAACTGCTGAAGCAGAAAAACCAGCAAAAATAACAGAGTGAATTGCTCCTATTCTTGCACATGCCAAAACGGCAACTGCCAATTCTGGAATCATTGGTAGATAGATACAAACTCTGTCTCCTTTGCGCACACCTTGATCACGCAAGACATTTGCCATTTTAGAAACTCTTTCGTATAATTCGTTATATGTTATATGTAAAGCTTCTTCAGAAGGATCATTCGGTTCAAAAATGATAGCCGTTTTTTCTCCTCTTTTGCTTAAATGTCTATCAATGCAATTTTTTGTAATGTTAACTTTTGCTTCAGTAAACCATTTCACTTCGGCATCAGCCATATTAAAATCAACAACTTTTTCCCATTGTTGGTACCAAGTAAAATTTTCTTCAGCTATTTTCCCCCAAAACTTTCTTGGTTCCCTTATTGACTTATTGTAATGTTTAAAATATTGTTCTAAATTTTCAATTTTATAATAACTCATACGTTTTTGGAATTTTTTTATAAATGTATTAAATATCAGCGTATTCTTAAAATTATTTAATTCATAAATTTTGGCAAAAAAAAACACATATTAAAAAAAATATCGTCTTTTTACACATAAAATATAAAATTTTACTTTTTGAAGTAAAAATGCTCAGCGCAAAAAAGGCATGATAAATAAATATCATGCCTTTTTATTTATAACAATTTCAATAACAATTAATCTTGTAATTTTGAATTACACTGCAATATCCTATTTTGAAAATAGCAGCATCTTTATTAATTAAAACGAAAACTTCAACAAGTATACTTATCACTAAATACACTCCCTTTATTAGGGATTAGCTTCACTTAACTTACTTGTTAACAGAAGTTAAGTGAATGCAATATGCATCTATATCCATTTTCTTAATAAGTGCTTACTAATTCAAAATATTATACAAAACAGAGATACAGCGCAAATTCCACAATCGAGTGTGTGGTAATTCCCAATTTATTATCCAATTTTTTTCATTGCAGTCATAGACTCTCGCAACCACGCTCCTACTTCTTCGATAGGATGTTGACGAATTTCTTTGTTTACTGCAATTAAAACAGCATTATCTACTCCATTAGAAGTTGAGAATGGTTTTCCTATTATATTCGTTTCAACAGTTTTCATGTAATCAGTTAATAATGGCTTACAAGCATGGTCAAATAAATAACAACCGTACTCTGCTGTATCCGAAATAACGCGATTCATTTCAAATAATTTTTTTCTTGCAATTGTATTTGCAATCAATGGCAATTCGTGTAATGACTCATAGTAAGCTGACTCTTCTATAATTCCAGCTTCCGTCATAGTTTCAAAAGCCAATTCTACACCAGCTTTTACCATTGCAATCATTAAAACTCCATTATCAAAATATTCTTGCTCAGAAATTGGAGCTTCTTGTGGAGCAGTTTTTTCGAAGTTAGTTTCTCCAGTTGCAGCTCTCCAACTCAATAAATTAATATCATCATTAGCCCAGTCAATCATCATGTTTCTAGAAAACTCTCCAGACATGATATCATCTTGGTGTTTTTGAAATAATGGACGCATGATATCTTTTAACTCATCTGCAATTTCATAAGCTTCAATTTTAGCAGGATTTGAAAGACGATCCATCATATTTGTGATACCTCCATGTTTCAAAGCTTCTGTGATAGTTTCCCATCCGTATTGAATCAATTTTGAAGCGTATGCAGCATCAATTCCTTTTTCAACCATTTTATCAAAACATAAAATAGATCCAGTTTGCAATAATCCGCAAAGGATAGTTTGCTCACCCATTAAATCTGATTTTACTTCAGCAACAAAAGATGATTTTAAAACTCCTGCTTTATGTCCTCCGGTTGCTACAGCATAAGCTTTTGCCTGATCTAAACCAAAACCGTTTGGATCATTCTCCGGGTGAACTGCAATTAAAGTTGGTACACCAAATCCTCTTTTGTATTCTTCACGAACCTCAGATCCAGGACATTTAGGAGCACACATAATTACTGTAATATCTTTACGAATTTGCATTCCTTCTTCAACAATATTAAAACCGTGAGAATATGCTAGTGTAGACCCTTGTTTCATTAATGGCATAATGGCAGTAACTACAGCAGTATGTTGCTTATCCGGAGTTAAGTTACAAACTAAATCAGCTGTTGGAATTAATTCTTCGTAAGTACCTACTTTAAAACCGTTTTCTGTAGCATTTTTATAAGAAGCTCTTTTTTCAGCGATTGCATCTGCACGTAATGCATATGAAATATCTAAACCTGAATCTCTCATGTTTAAACCTTGATTTAAACCTTGTGCTCCACAACCTACAATGACAACTTTTTTTCCTGCAAGTGCAGCAATTCCGTCAGCAAATTCTGATTGCTCCATAAATTCGCAAACTCCTAATTGTTCTAATTGTAATCTAAGTGGTAATGTATTGAAATAATTTGCCATTTTGTTTTTAATATTTAATGAATGTTGTAATTTAATATTTGATTAATATGTAACTAAGATTATTCTATTTGAATGATTCTAATAATGTTGAAATTTCCATTTTTTCTTTAGAAACTGATATTCTGCCCGAACGAACAAATTGCATAATACCGTAAGGTTTGAATTTTTCATACAATTCTTCAATTTCAGCACGTCTTCCTGATTTTGAAATCACAAAGAAATCACGAGAAACAGTTACGATTGTCGATTGACTTTCTTTGATGATATTTTGTATTTGTTTTTCATCAAACAGCAAACTTGAAGCAATTTTAAATAAAGCATTTTCTAGATAAATAGTTTCTTCATCTGTATGATAAAAAGCTTTTATAACTTCAATTTGTTTTTCAATTTGTCCCACAATATTCTGAACCCATTTTTCTGTTGTATCTACAACAATTATAAATCTTGAAACATTTTCTATTTCTGATTCTGAAACGTTTAGACTTAATATGTTAATGTGACGCTTTAAGAATATTCCTGATATTCTATTTAATAAACCCACGTTATTTTCTGAATATACCGATATGGTAAATGTTTTATCTTCCATGTTGTTTTTTAGTTTTTTTTTGTTTCAGGTTTCAGGTTTCAAGTTGTTGAGCCTGAAACCTGAAACTTAAAACTTGAAACTTCTTTTTAGCTTAATCTAATTTCTGAAACACACGCTCCTGTTGGAATCATTGGGAAAACATTGTTTTCTTTTTCTACCATAACTTCTAAGAAATAGGAATCTTTTGAAGCTAACATTTCTGCGACAGCTTCATCTAAATCTTCTCTTTTAGTAACCTTCTTAGATTTGATATGATATCCTTCGGCAATTGCAACAAAATTTGGATTGATCATTCTTGTTGAAGCATATCTATTGTCAAAAAATAATTCTTGCCATTGACGCACCATTCCTAAGAATTCATTATTTAAGATTACAATTTTAACAGGTACTTGCGTCTGAAAAATTGTCCCTAATTCCTGAATTGTCATTTGAAAACCTCCATCTCCAATAATCGCAACAACTTCACGATCTGGTCTTCCCATTTTCGCGCCAATTGCGGCTGGCAAAGCAAATCCCATTGTTCCTAAACCTCCAGAAGTAATGTTACTTTTGGTCGAATTAAATTTAGCATAACGACACGCAAACATTTGGTGTTGTCCAACATCTGAAACAATAATTGCATCACCTTTTGAGTGTTTATTAATCATTTCCATAGTTTCACCCATAGAAATTCCTTTATTATTTGTTGGATTCAACTCTTCTTTTATAACCGAATCAAATTCAATTTTATCAAATTCCTTAAATTCATTGTGCCAAGAATCATGAGATTTCTTTTCAATTAAAGGCAATAACGCATTTAGAGCTTCTTTTACATCTCCTAAAACGGCTACTTCAGTTTTTACGTTTTTGTCTATTTCAGCAGGATCAATTTCAAAGTGAATTACTTTCGCTTGTTTTGCATAAGTTTTCAAGCTACCAGTAACACGATCGTCAAAACGCATTCCTAAAGCAATTAAAACATCACATTCATTAGTTAGCTTATTAGGACCGTAATTTCCATGCATTCCTAGCATTCCAACGTTTAAAGGGTGATTTGTTGGCAATGCAGAAAGTCCGAGAATTGTCCAGCCAGCAGGAACACCCGATTTTTCAATCAAAGCTTTTAATTGTTCTTCGGCTTGACCTAAAATAATTCCCTGACCAAAAACAATAAAAGGTTTTTTGGCGTTATTAATTAAAGCAGCAGCTTCAGCAACTTTATCTAATTTTAATTTAGGAACCGGATTATAACTTCTGATTGAAGTACATTTTTCATAATTAAAATCAAATTCATCAAACTGAGCATTTTTAGTGATATCAATCAATACAGGTCCCGGACGACCAGAACGTGCAATATAAAAAGCTTTTGCAATGATTTCCGGAATCTCTGAAGCTTCTGTAATCTGATAATTCCATTTGGTAACCGGAGTCGAAATTCCGATAATATCAGTTTCCTGAAAAGCGTCAGAACCTAATAAATGTTTTCCAACTTGCCCAGTAATACAAACCATTGGAGTCGAATCGATTTGAGCATCTGCAATTCCGGTAACTAAATTTGTAGCACCTGGCCCAGAAGTAGCAATCGCTACTCCTACTTTTCCGGTCGCTCTTGCGTAACCTTGAGCAGCATGCGTTGCACCTTGTTCATGACGAACCAGAACGTGGTGTAATTGATCTTGAAATTTATATAATTCGTCGTAAACCGGCATGATTGCTCCTCCTGGATACCCATAAACCAAATCTACTCCTTCTGCTAATAAACATCTTATAACGGCTTCTGCCCCTGATATTTTCATAGTATATTTTTTATATCAATGTCAATCTAATTTAAAAGTGACATCAATTTTTGATATTGTTATTGTAAAATTAATTATCGGTAACGCAACCTGTAGAAGCACTAGAAACCGATCTTGCGTATTTAAGTAAAACTCCTTTTATAACTTTCAATGGCGGTTGAACCCAAGCCGCTTTTCTGGCTGCAAATTCTTCGTCAGATATTTTCAGATTGATTGTATTATTTACAGCATCGATAGCAATTAAATCCCCATCTTTTACTAAAGCAATACCTCCACCATCATAAGCCTCTGGTGTGATGTGTCCTACGACAAAACCATGTGAACCTCCAGAGAATCTACCGTCTGTGATAAGAGCACAAGTGCTACCTAATCCGGCTCCAATAATTGCAGATGTAGGCTTCAGCATTTCAGGCATCCCTGGACCACCTTTTGGTCCACAATACCTGATGACGACTACATTTCCTGGTTTAATTTTTCCGGCTTCAAGACCTGGAATTACTTCAAATTCGCCTTCAAAAACAACAGCGGGACCTTCAAAATATTCTCCTTCTTTTCCACTGATTTTTGCTACAGCTCCTTCCGAAGCAAGATTTCCGTATAAAACCTGAATGTTTCCTGTTGGTTTTAAAGCTTTTTGAATTTCATGAATTACTTCTTGTCCATCTTTTAAATCTGGAACTTCGGCTAAATTTTCGGCTACAGTTTTTCCTGTAACTGTTAAACAATCTCCGTGAATTAGACCTACGCTTAATAAATATTTCATTACTGAAGGAATTCCTCCCGCAGCGTGAATATCTTCCATCATATATTTACCGCTCGGTTTCATGTCAGCCAATACAGGCGTTCTATCATTAATTGCCTGAAAATCATCCAGAGTAATTTTAATATCAACAGCGTGAGCCATTGCGATTAAGTGCATAACTGCATTGGTAGAACCTCCTAATACTGCTACAATTGTTATAGCATTTTCAAAAGCTTTACGAGTCATGATATCTCGAGGCTTAATATCTTTTTCTAATAAAATTTTAATTGCATCTCCGGCAGCAAGACATTCGTCTCTTTTTTCCTGACTTAAAGCAGGATTAGAAGAACTGTATGGCAAGCTCATTCCTAATGCTTCGATTGCAGAAGACATTGTATTTGCTGTATACATTCCTCCGCAAGCGCCAGCTCCCGGACAAGCGTTTTGAATAACTCCTTTAAAATCTTCAGGCGTAATTTCTCCTTTCACTTTTTTTCCTAAAGCTTCAAAAGCAGAAACAATATTCAAAGATTCACCTTTCCATTTTCCAGAGTGAATTGATCCTCCGTAAACCATCATCGACGGACGGTTTAATCTTCCCATAGCAATTAATGCTCCAGGCATATTTTTGTCACAACCAGGAATTGCAATTACACCATCATACCATTGTCCACCTACAACTGTCTCAATAGAGTCTGCAATAACATCTCTTGAAACCAATGAAAAACGCATTCCGTCTGTACCGTTAGAAATTCCATCACTTACACCAATGGTATTAAAAATAAGTCCGACCAGATTTGCATCCCAAACCCCTTTTTTAACATCTTTTGCTAAATCATTCAGGTGCATGTTGCAAGTGTTACCATCGTAACCCATACTAACAATACCTACCTGGGCTTTTTTCAAATCTTCTTCAGTTAAACCAATACCGTACAACATTGCTTGTGCCGCAGGTTGTGTTTGATCTTGAGTGATGGTTTTGCTGTACTTATTTAATTCCATTATGTAATATTTTATTTTAATTTTTATTCAAAAAAAAACCTTCCAGTATTTGGAAGGTTTGTAATATAGTTTTTCAATTATATTTATACCATTCCCGATGCATATGTGTGAATCACATTGACAACAACGACAGAAGTAATAATAATTGAGATTTGCATCTTTCTATTTTTTTAGTGTCACAAAAGTATGAAAACTTATAGGACTAAAAAAATAAAATCTCAACATTTTCTATACTTCTTGTTATTTAATTCATATTTTTAATAAAAACCTTAAACAATTGTCGACTGACCAATGCTAACATTGTCATTATTAAAATATAACAGATCATCTTTACTAAAAATGAAATTAGAAACAAACTCCCCTACTTCATTTGTACCAAATTTTGAATCTGCTTTTAAATCTGTCGTAACAACTTTAAATTCAATAGCTTTTTCTACTGCCTGATAAATTATTTTGGCTTCTTTAAATAAACCAAAATGTTCTAACAACATTGCAGCAGATAAAATTGAAGCAATTGGATTAGCAATATTTTTTCCTTTTGCCTGAGGATAAGAACCGTGAATTGGTTCGAAAAGCGCATTTTTCTCTCCTAAAGATGCTGAAGCTAATAAACCAATAGAACCTGTAATTACGCTTGCTTCATCTGATAATATATCTCCAAATAAATTTTCCGTCAAAATCACATCAAATTGTTTAGGATTTAAAATGATTTGCATTGCCGCGTTATCTACAAACAAAAAGTCTAAAGCAACATCTGGATAATCCTCGCCTACTTTCTGAACTACTTTTCTCCATAATCTAGAGGTTTCTAAAACATTTGCTTTGTCAACCATTGTTAACTTTTTGCGTCGGTTTTGTGCCGATTTAAAAGCTAAATGTGCAATTCTGGTAATTTCTTCTTCTGAATACTCGCATAAATCTGAAGCATGTGTTCCTTCTTCATTTAATGTTTTAGCACCAAAATATGCACCACCTGTTAATTCTCTGAAAATAGTAAAATCAGCTCCTTCAATAATTTCTCTTTTTAAAGGAGAAGAATCGATCAACGATTTATAAGGCTTTATAGGACGAATGTTAGCAAACAAACCTAACTCTTTACGCAACTTTAATAACCCTTGCTCCGGACGAACTTTTGCATTTGGATTATTATCATATTTTGGATCTCCAATAGCACCAAATAAAACTGCATCTGTGTTCAAACAAAGATTTAAAGTTTGTTCCGGCAAAGGATTTCCTGTTTTATCAATAGCAATTGCTCCCATGAGTGCCTCCTCAAAAACAAATTCATGATTGTACACTTCGCCAATAGCGTATAAAGCTTTTTTGGCCTGTAAGATAACCTCTGGTCCAATACCATCCCCTGGTAAAACTGCTATTTTCAAATTCATAATGCCTCGTTCTTTATGTATTTAAATCCTTTTCTCTTTGTTCTATTTTCTTACTTCTATTTTCTTTATTCTTTCTAACTAACTTCTAATTAATTCGTCTTCAATTTTAGAAGCTTCGATAATTTGATGAATATCAACGTCTAAAACTTCTTTCTTGATATCGGCGAATTTCAAAAATTCGATGTAAACAATATCTAATTGTACTTTTGTAAGCTCGTAACCAACTTTTTTAGCACGATAAGCCAAAGCAGCTCTTCCGCTTCTAGCTGTTAAAATAATTGAAGATTCATTTACACCAACATCAAGCGGATCCATGATTTCGTAAGTCGCTCTGTTTTTAATCACACCATCTTGGTGAATTCCTGAACTATGCGCAAATGCATTTGCTCCAACAATAGCTTTATTTGGCTGAACGATCATTCCCATACTTTCAGAAACTAATCGGCTCATTTCGTTCAATTCTCTTGTATTTATATTTGTATCTAAATTTAAGTATGGATGTTGTTTAAAAATCATCACAACTTCTTCAAGGGCTGTAT
>Ga0302173_10000886_pt1 | contig 15608 bp, 13 predicted proteins | sample I_Fen_N3_1_FD_198785 | JGI IMG/M metagenome (GOLD analysis project Ga0302173, IMG submission 198785) | Peat permafrost microbial communities from Stordalen Mire near Abisko, Sweden - I_Fen_N3_1 | ecosystem: Environmental > Terrestrial > Soil > Wetlands > Permafrost | place: Sweden: Abisko... | reverse complement strand
AGATGATTCAAACTAATACTATATTTAGTATTCATATATAGAAAAGGATTTATTGTAAATGAAGAAATATAATATAAAGGTTAGGAGTGTTTTAAATGAAACTAAAAAAGTACATTAAATTATTAAGCTATTTTATTGTTTTTACTTTGATTTTAGGCCTTAGTATAGGTGCAAGTATGCCAAGCACGGTAAAAATAATTACAGAAAAGGGAATTCTACATACGGTTCAATATGATAATTTTGATCTTAATGTTGAAAAAATAAAAATAGAAGGAAGTAATGATATTGTATATTGCCTAGAGATAGATAAAAAATATCCATCGGGGCAAAATTTTCTTTTAAATGGAACCAATAATGAATCTATTAATAATATGATTGCGTCTGGATATCCAAATAGATCTGTGTCAGAACTCAATTTAAATGATGAAAATGAAGCATATTCTGCTACTCAATTTGCAATATGGAGCTTAGTTCAAGGATATGATGTGAATAAGATCAAAGGTAATAATCCTAAACTAGTAGAGGCAATAAAAAACATATATAACGATGGTGTAAGTGGGAAATATAAAAACAAAATACAAAGCAAAATATATAAAACAAGTGATCAATCAGTGCAAGAAGTAATTATTATATCTCGTGATGATTTAATGGCAGAGGAAAAAGCTGAATCAGAACAAGTTGAATTTCCAGCTCAAGAGGGTTAATTAAAAATCACATAAAAAACATGTTTTAGTTTTTAAACATGCCTTATATATAAAAGCCAAGTATATTTGCACTTGGCTTTTATTGACACCAATAGTTTAAAATGATAATCTTTTGTTATATTATTGATAAGGCACTTTCCTAAGGTGGTGAAAAAACAGTGTTATTAAAGGATTATAGTGAAGATCAGATTAAAAATTTAATTGAAAGTATTAAAGATTGCGTAAGAGAAAATAGATATACAATATCTTTAGAGGATAATAAGTTAGAAAATATTCAATTTATGCAGGAGTATAATATAAATGAAAAGAAACGTATAAATATTTTATGTGATTTGAATTATAAAGATTTTTGTTATGGACTTCAAAATTTGAAGGATGGAGAGGAGCAAAATAATCTTTATATATTTTGTGTACAAAGAGAACTATATAATATTGATGGTAAAAAGGAACTAATAGATATTTATTTGAAATTTAATATAATTTGTAATGAAAATGAAGAATATAGAATTTTAGTATCATTGCATAGAAGAAATAAGCCAATTACATATGTTTTTAAATAGTAAGAAAAAAGTGCTTGGCTCTAACTGTTAAGGAGGGAAATGCATGAGAGAAGTAACATTTTGTGAATATTGTATGAGCGAAAATGAGTATAAAGTGATTGAAGCAAAAAAAATATCAATATTAAAAGATGAAGAAATATGGCACATGTCTAAAGAAGCTCTTTGCAGTAATTGTGGTAATGAGATTTTTGTTTCAGATATATGCGATTATAATATGAAAACCCTATATGAAGAGTATAGAATGAGCCATAATTTAATAGAAATTAAAGAATTAAAGCGCATTATAATTAAATATTCTATTAATAAAGAAGTATTATCATTATTACTAGGATGGGAAAAGGAAACCATTAGTAGAGTTTTAGATGGAGATATGATTATAAATTCTCATTCGGATATTCTTAAAAAAATATATGAAAATCCTAATTATTACTTAATTATATTACAAACTAATAAAGAAAGAATAAATCCAATAGATTATAATAAAAGCAGGCAAGCTGTAAAAGCTATTTTAAGTAAACATATTACAGAAGAGAAAATTGATGCAGTAATAAAATATCTTTTAGTGAGGTGTGAGGATTTTACACCACGTACACTTCAAAAGCTATTATATTATATACAAGCTTTTTATTATGTTTTTACAGATAATTTTATTTTTAATGAAGATTTTGAAGCCTTTGTGAATGGACCTATTTATACAAGCGTATATGAAAGGTATGAAACCTTTGGGTATGAAGAAATTAATAAAGATATATTAGCTAATGAGAAATTAAAGTTAGAAGATGTTGAGAGAAATGTAGTTGAAAGTGTAATTAAATTCTATAGCTGTTATAGTGGAAAAATATTGGAACAAATGACTTGTAATGAAGCCCCATGGATAATAACTAGAACAAATATTATTAATGAAGATAGAAATTCTATCAAAATAATAGAAAAGAATTTGATTACAATATATTTTAAAGGAATAAAACAAAAATATAATATGACAAATTTATTAGATATACAGAAATATAGTGCAGATCTATTTAATAAAATATCTATGTAAGGCGCTAGAAAGAAAATAACAAGTCAAAATAGACTAGCATACTGACTTGTTATTTTTTTGATAGTGCCTAATACAAAAGAAAGAGGGTAAATATGAAGACGACAGTATTATTAATTAGACATGGAGAAACAGAGTGGAATAAATTAGGCAAATTTCAAGGTTGCACGGATATAGATTTAGCAGCAGAGGGAATTAAACAAGCGGAATTACTAAAAAATAGACTTAAGGGAAATTTTGATTACATATATGCAAGTCCACTTAGTAGAGCTCTTAAAACAGCAAATATATTAGCTAGCAATACTGATAAAGAGGTTATCATAGCACCTGAAATTAGAGAGATTAATTTTGGCGCGTGGGAAGGTTTGACAATACATGAGATAGCTGAAAAGTATCCTGAAGTTTTTAAAGCTTGGAGAACTGATAAAACAGAAAGCTATATTTGTGGTGGAGATTCAAGTATTAATAATGCTGCGAATAGGGCTGAAAGTTGTATTTTAGATATAGTTAAAAAGCATAAAGGAAAAAAAATTGTGATTGTTGCTCATGGTGGTATTATAAAAGCTGGTCTCATAGGATTATTTGGATGGGATATGACTATGTATCATAAAATGGCACTTGGAAACACTTGTATTAATAAATTAACCTTTGCTGATGATTTAATGCCAGCTTTAATTACACTAAATGATACCAATCACTTAAATAGTGAAGTTAAAACTGTATAATAAGAATCTATTTATTATAAGTAATAGATATTTCTCCAGTACCAGCTATTATAATAAGATCTCCATCTTTAATGAAACCTAAAGTTATAATTTCATCCATAGTATCAAATCTTTTATAAAATCTTTCATCACTATTAGAATCAATTATAATTAAACTTGTAACATTATTAGGAGTCATAAGTTTAGCAGTTGCATTAATACCATGATACTCAGAAACATTAAAGATACCTTGTTTATAGCTAACATCTATAGGAATTGCCATAGCAGTTTCGGTCAATATAATTGTGGATATTAAAAGTACCAATAAAAATTTTGTGATTTTCATCATATAAACCTCACTTTATTATATTTTTTTTAGTTTTAGTAAAAATACAAAACTATTGGTTATTTAGAAAAAGTAAGAGCTATTTCTCCAGTACCAACAATTGCTATAAGATCTCCATCCCTAATTGAGCCTAAGTTAACAACTTGATTTATAGTATCAAAGCGTTTATAGAATTTTTGGTTGCCATTAGAATCAATTATTATTAAACTTGTAACATTATTTGGGGTTATAAGTTTAGCAATAGCATTAAATTCTTTGATTTCAGAAATATTATAAATACCTTGTTTGTAGGTATCTGATGTTATAATTGCTTTTGGGCTTTGTGTAAATGCAATTAAAAATATTAAAATGACTGCTATAAAGTGTTTGATTTTCATTATGTGCACCTCTCTTTATTATATTTTGCTTAGTTCTGATAAAAATATGCATTAAATAAATATACAAAGATGAAGTGATAAAAAAATTTATATTTTGATTGTACCTAATATAGAAAAACAGAGCCATATAAGGCTCTGAAAGACTTTAATCACTATTTTATAATTTTTTTACCGGAATCTGTATTTCAGATAAATAATCATTAGGATTTGTTTCGTTACAAGGTCCTTTTAAAATCAATTGGCGGGCATTGCCACATATGGTATAACCGTTTTCTTCAATCCATCTGCCAAGAAAATTATAAGCAGGGGCAACATTTGAATATTCACCTGGAACTAAGATACTTATAGCTTGCTCTATGGTTTCAGTTTCTTTAAAAGTAAAGCCATCAGCATCAATTAATAAATTTTCAACACCCACTACAACTTCTACATCAACTGGTCCTTCTATATATCCATCAACATGGTATGTTGCATAGCTCATATTATTACAAGAAATCTTTTTATCTTGAATATATGCCCCTAACTTCATCCAAAGTGTTCCTTCTTCAGTGTATGTTGGTATAGTATCTCTTAAAGAAATAACTTTATATGAGGGTACTGATTTTAGTGTAATATTATAATTCATATTAACTCTCTCCTTTTTCAAATTATTAATTGCAGCATTGATTTTTCTTAGTTTTTCTTCCTCTGCTTTAATGCTCTTATTCACCTCATCTTTTTTTTGTTTTAAGATTTCTTTTAAATTTTCATCAGATAGTTCATTTATAGCCACAGCTATATCAGCCACGTTAAACCCCATATCACGAAGTGAAACAATAAGGTTAAGTGTAGTGATTTGCTTAGCTGAATAATATCTGTATCCAGTAAAAGTATCTATTTCAGCAGGCTTAAAAAGTCCCATCTCATCATAGTATCTAAGCATACGAATAGATACCATTGTCAATTTTGAAAAATCTCCAATCTTAAATATAAAAACCAACTCCTTAAAAAATATCATTGCTAATTACAACTTTAGAATAATGCCTCACACCATGGTAGAGTCAATACCTTATTTTATATTTTACCATATAGATACCCGCAGGAAATTATACTTATTCGTATAGACACCGAAATCAGAAACATTGTTGTTTCGCAGGACTATGAAAATTTCGCTGAAAGCACTAAATGGAGGGTTGCACCCACTTTAGCTTACTCCAACTATTCAGTTGGACAAGCTAAAGTGGAACAACCTCCCATTAAGTGCTTTTAGCAGCTTATTTTCAAATGCCTGCTGCACAAAAATGTTTCTGATTTCTCTGTTTGGATATGCTCTTAAGTATGGTAAGAGTTCAATTTAATATCAGGTATAAATGCAACTTCAGTTGTGGTTATCTATATTTATGGGAGTAGTTTTCTTATAGCATTAGACCAGTTAATAATATATATAATGTGTGATATTTTGGAAAATATGTTACAATAAGTAGAAGTTTAAACTTTAACCTAATGGAATATAGTAAGAAAGTAAATATTGTATAAAGGAAGTGAATTCATATGATTAAAGCAATACTATTTGATTTTGATGGTGTACTAACTACTGATGAAACTGGTTCACGGTCAATATGTAATTATATTTGCAATAAAAAGGGATTAGATATAGAGATATTTAAAAAAGAGTATTACAAATATAATGATGATCTTTTGTATGGAAAAATTAATCATGAAAATATTTGGGGCACATTATGCGCAGGAATAAATACTAAAATCGATATAAATATATTGTATGAATCCTTTAAAAATACGCCTATAGATAGTCGAATGATAGAAATAGTAGATGAACTGAAACAGCAGAATTATAAAATTGGTATGGTCACTGATAATAAAAAAGACCGTATAGATGACATTGTTAAATATTATGATTGGAATAAAATATTTGACGCAATTACTATTTCAGCAGAAGTTGGTTCTGGAAAAGACTACAACGAAATTTTTATGAAAACCATGAACTGCTTAAATGTAAATGCTGATGAATGTGTATTTATTGATAATCAAGAAAAGAATCTTATTGCTCCTAAAAGTATGGGAATGAATGTTATATATTTTGACCATATAAAAAGGAATTATGAAAAACTAATTCAAGAACTTAAGAGCTTATCAATAATATTGTAAGGTACTAGTATTTTATATAGGAGGAATTCTTGATTGAAAAATAAGTTGTTTATAATAGAAGGGTTACCTTGCACTGGTAAAAGTACTACAGGTAGATTTGTATCAGATTTTCTTTTGAAACAAGGATATGCTGTTTCATATTATGATGAGGGTACTTTAGAACATCCTGCTGACTATGAATTTCATGCATTTATGACAAGTAATGATTTGCAAATATTGAGTGATCATGAATTACAGCAAGTCAAAAACATTGGAGTTAAGGAAAATTCAAGTTTAGTTATACCACTTTCAAAGATAAATGGAGAGTTATTTGATAAAATAATTCCTTTTAAAATATATGATTGTCTTCCATGGGAAAGAGAAAAAACAGCAATGTTAAATCATTGGGCACAATTTGCGAAACAGGCATATACAGAAGATAGAATTTATGTTTTTAATTGTTGTTTTTTACAGAATCCATTATGTGAAATGATGATGAGATTTAATTACCCTTATAAGGATATTCAAGAATACATAATAAATATCTTTGAATATATCAAGACTTTAGATCCTGTTGTAATTTATTTACAAAACTCTAAAGTTAAAGAAAGAGTTTCTGAAATTGCTCTTGAACGTGATGATGAATGGATGAAAAGTGTTATTGATTATCATACTTCACAGGGTTATGGAAAGGCAAATTGTTTTTATGGATTTGATGGATATATTTCATGTCTTGAAGAAAGACAAGAAATAGAATTGAAAATTTTAGAACAACTCCCTATTGATAAGATTATTATTGATAAACCTTTTAAAAATTGGAAAAGAACACATAATACAATTACAGATTTAATCAATTCGTTGGAGGTTTTTTGATAGAAATTAAAAGAAATACAATTACATTATAACGAAGTAAATAGGAGCACATTAGTGAAAAAAGGAAAATTAATTGGACAAGGTAGAACAGCTGAGGTATTTGAATTGGAAGAATATAAAATGGAAAAAGGAGTGAATTAAATGAGTGATAATAAGAAAGCATTTGTACTAGGTATGGCTAGAAGTGGATATGAAGCAGCAAAACTACTGGCCAGCAAAGGCTATGATGTTATTGTGAATGATGCGAAGACTGAACAAAACTTAGAACAAATGAATGAGTTAGAATTGCTAGGCATAAAAATTATTTTAGGAAGTCACCCTGAGGATTTATTTGATAAAACATTTGAGATGATAGTTAAAAATCCCGGGATTCCAAATGATCATAAGTATATAGAAAAGGCACATAATTTTAATATACCTGTTATAAATGAAATGGAATTGGCATTTCGATATCTACCCCCAGGGGTTACAATTATTGGTGTTACGGGAACTAATGGCAAAACTACTACAACAACATTAATTTATGAGTTTTTAAAAAAATCATCAAAGAGAGTGTTTTTAATGGGTAACATTGGGTATCCAGCATGTTCTTTTGTACCTCAATTAAAAGATAATGACATTGCGGTTATGGAAGTATCAGATCATCAGCTATGTAATGTGTTAGATTTTAAAACGAATATATCTGTTTTAACTAATTTATCGGAAGCACACCTTGATTTTCATGGTTCTTACGAGATTTACAAAAACATGAAAAAGAGGATTTTCAATCATCACACTAAAAGTGATATAGCAATTCTTAATTTAGATGACAAAGAAGTGCTTGACCTGACAAAAAATATAGAATCTACTAAAAAATATTTTTCATCTAGTTCGATAAATAAATTAGGTTGTTCAATAATTGATGGATATATTTGTTTTATGAATGATAAAATAATAGCTTTGGATGAAGTGAAAATTAAAGGAAAACATAATTATGAAAATGCAATGGCAGCTATTGCTGTTGTTAAAGAATTAGGTATAGACAATAGTGTTTTAGTTAATGTTTTAAAAAATTTTGGTGGTGTGGCACATCGAATGGAGTATGTTAAAACCATAAATGATATAGAATTTTATAATGATTCTAAAGCCACTAACATAATATCAACTCAGACAGCGTTAGCATCATTTATAAAACCAACAATATTATTGTTAGGTGGATTAGATAGAGGACATAGCTTTGCTGAACTTAAAGATTATTTATCAAATGTAAAACTAATTGTAGCATATGGTGAAGTAAAGATGAGGATAAATGCTTTTGCTATGGAGTGTGGTATTCCTTGTAAAGTTGTTAATACATTAGAAGAGGCTACAGAAGTAGCCTATATTTCATCAAGTGAAGGATGTGTTATTCTTCTAAGCCCTGCATGTGCTTCATGGGATCAATTTAAGGATTTTGAGGTTCGTGGAAATATGTTTAAAGAGTATATAAACAAACTATAGAAGTTGTATGAATAATAACAATGTAAAAAATCGATTAATTCGCAACACAGTTCAAGAAATAAATGTATAAACAAGATAGTATTGTTATAGGAGGTGATGACATGGAAAACTTAGAGCCAGTAAATGCAGTACAGCGGATGCAAGATTATATAGATAATCATATTATGGAGCAAATCACTCTTAATCAGCTTTCAAAAGTTGCAGGATATTCAGCATGGCATAGTGCAAGAATTTTTAAAAATCTTTTGAATAAAACACCATTTGAATATATTAGGGCAGTTAGACTTAGCAAAGCAGCGTTGGTGTTACGTGATGAACATCCACGAGTAATTGATGTAGCTTTTGATTTTGTATTTGATTCACATGAAGGGTTTACAAAAGCCTTTTCTAAGCAATTTGGTATAGCTCCAAGAAAATATATTAAAAATGCACCACCAATTGGTCTTTTCATTCCTAATAGTATCCATGATTATTACCTTATATTAAAAAAAGGAGAGAAAGTTATGGAAGAAATGAAAGCAAAAAATACTATTTTTGTTCAAGTTGTGGAACGTCCAAAGCGAAAGGTATTACTAAAGAGAGGGCTTAAAGCAACTGAGTATTTTGGTTACTGTGAGGAAGTTGGATGTGATGTTTGGGGTGTTCTTACCAGTGTGAAAGAAGCACTGTATGAACCAATTGGAATGTGGTTACCAAAGAAATTAATAAAAGAAGGAACTTCAAAGTACGTTCAAGGTGTAGAATTGCCACTAGATTTTGATAAAGCAATTCCAGAGGGATTTGAAATTATAGACCTTCCACCTTGTAAGATGATGGTATTTCAAGGAGAACCATATGAAGATGTTAATTTTATGACAGAAGTTTCAAGTCTAATGAAAACAATTGATAATTATAATCCTAAGGTATATGGATTTGAATGGGCAGACGATACTGCACTAGGTTTCAGCTTGTTCCAATGGGATATAGAGGTTATATTGAGGCAAGACCAGTAACAGAGATAAATAAAATAAGTATATAAGCTGATTAAGACATCTTGTATTTAGAATGAATTTGCGATATCCTTGGTACAGTATAAGTGTAAATGTTAAACCATAGACGTATGGTTTACATTTGCACTTATTTCTATATTGAACAGAAAAATATTATATGTGGATAAGAACATTAATTAATAAAAATAATCAAAGTAAGAGATTAAAAAACATAAAACTAATAAATGTATATTATGTGCATACATTGTAAATTATGTTATAATAAGTGCCATATAAAACTTAACAATAAGCTTATGGAGGTAAACTAATGAAATCAAAATATATCATTTCAACAGATGGGGCTAAAATTGCCTACAATGTTTCGGGAAAGGGTTTTCCACTTGTACTAGTTCACGGTATGGGTTCAAATAAAGAAATGTGGATTAATAGAGGATGGGTTGAAATTTTTGAGAAGTATTTTACAGTAATTACAATTGATATTAGGGGAAACGGAGAAAGTGACAAATCATATAACTCAAATTTTTATTCGATAAATAACATATTAAATGATATTGATAGTGTTGTTAAAGAATGTGGCTTTAGTGAATATAATTATTTTGGACATTCTTATGGTGCAACGATTGGTTTACAATTATGTAAACATAATAAGCAGATAAAAAGAATAGTATGTGCTGGTACTACTTTTGGTAACATATTTTTTAAGGAAATAGTACCTAAATGGATTAAAGAATATGAGAATTTTAGTTTAAGAAAGGAAAATAATACTCTAAATGAATTGAATTTATCAAAAGAAGATTTGGAATGGCTAGAAAAAACTGATTTGGAATTAACAATTTCTGAATTTAAAGCATGGAATAACTGGGAAGGCATTGAAGCTAAGGAGATTAAAACAAATTTAGCAGTGTATTCAGGTACTAAGGACAATCCACAAGTCTTAGAAAATTTAAACGTCAATGAAAGTGAAATCAAAAAAAATAATATTGATTTTAAAATATTTGAAGATCTTGATCATGTTGATTTGGTTGGAAAAGTAAATATAGTATCACCGTGGGTTTTAGAGTTTTTGTTAAGATAGAAGAAAAATGGCCTTTTAATAAAGTTGCTTTTGCTGGAGTGGAAATAGAATAAATTTAAATTGCAATATATCTTATAATAAATAACAAGAGTAATACCATATAATTCAGAAACATGAATTTGTGGTATTTTTTTTGAATAATAAAATATAATTATTCTAGTCAATTCCTTAAATTGTTTATTTAGCTATATATAGACATTAATATTAAAAAAATGTATAATAAATTACATATAGTTTTAATTTTCAGAAGATTATGAAAATTTATTGGATACATTTTAGTTAGTATTAAATTAAACATTACTTTATCAATCAAAGATTCTAATTTATGAGGGGTGGAGATGGGTATGGATAAGGAAAATGTGCAAATTAAAACCAAGGTGAACATTTCAACTGGGGTTGTGACATTTATAACTGATGAATTTCTAACTGTCCTTTCGGGTAATAATGGGTTTTATGAGATGATTGGATATAGTCAAGTACAATTTAAGATTTTACAACGGAATCGATTAATTAATCTTATGAATTTTGATGTTTCAGAAGAAGTTAAACAATCAATAAAAAAGCAATTAAGAAGCGGAAGAAACATTCAAAGAGAGATAAAAATGAGCAAAAAAGATGGCGAAACTGTATGGTTTTATTTAAGTGGGTGTTCTATAGAGAGTAGCGGAAATTATAATACTTTGGCTTGTGAAATTATTGACATAACAGAAGTTAAGGAATTAGAAAATGAATATAATGTGAAATCATCAAATTTAAATATTTTGATAAATAGTATACCAGGTGGGGTTGCTACTGTTTATTATGATGATAAATTTACAGTCATATGTGCAAATGATGAATATTATGAAATAGGAGGATATTCAAGGGAAGAGAGTGAAGGGAATTTAGTAAATTATGCTATAAATTTAATTTATCCAGAAGATCGCTCTAAAGTGTCAGAAACTATTGCAAGCCAAATATCAATGGGGAATACCGTAAATGTAGATTTTAGAATAGTTAAGAAGAATGGTGATATTGCTTGGATTACACTTAGAGCAAATCGAATGCCAGATCAAAACAAAATACCAGTATTTCAATGTGTTTTAATAGATATAACACAAGAACAACATTATAATGAGGAATTAAAAAAATCAAAAAAGGAAATGGAAATGATTACTGAAAGTATGCCTGGTGGAGTATTTACCATTATGTATGATGCAGGCTTTAAGATTTTGGAAGCAAGTAATAATTACTACAAAATGGTTGGGTATACAAAGGAAGAATATTATAAAAAATTTAGAAATAAGTTAATTTATCCAATACATCATGATGATAGAACTCAATTTATGGAAACAATTCAAAAGCAAGTATTGAAGAAAGAAAAATTAAATGCAGAATATAGAATAATAAAAAAAGATGAAAGTATTTCTTGGATGATATTTCAAGGGAATCTTATTGGAGAAATTAATAAAATACCAATTTATCAATGTGTAATGATAGAAAATACGACCATAAAAGCAATTAATGAAGAAACGAAAAAAGTGAAAAGAGAACTTAAAAATGTTGCTGATGCTATACCAGTTGGAATAGCAACCTTAGAAATAGGGGATAAAGTTACTATAATATATGCTAATGAAAGTTATTATACATTAGGAGGCTATACAAAAGAAGCGCGTGAGCAGTTTTCTAGGAACTATATTCAAGAAATTATTCATCCGGATGATAGAGAGGAATTTATAAGTAAGTTATTACTACAAACAAAGTCTAAAAATAAATTAGAGGTAGAAACTAGGATAGTAAAAAAAGATAAAAGTATTGCATGGATACAAGTAGTTGGGAAATTGGTGCCTATAAATGGTAGATGTATTTATCAATGTGTTTTTGTTGATATTACAGACCATAAAATGGAGATTGCGGCTATAGAGATGGAAAGAGATTATTATAGGATAATTTCAGAACAATCTAATGAAGTAATATATCAATATGATATACAAAATGACCATATGATATGCTCATCTAAGTACAGAGAACTTTATAATGGTGATCCTGAAATCCATAATTTTATTAAAACTGCATTTTCTAAGAATATAATACATCCAAATGATATGGAAATTTTTAAAGATATGGTTCGAGATGTCAATAAAGGTGAAGGGCATTACTATAAAGAATTGAGAATTAAAGATAACAAAGGAAAATATATATGGAATGCTATTGAAGGTACGAGTATCTTTGAAAATGGACATGCTATTAAGTCAGTAGGTAAAATTGCAGATATTGATAAACAAAAGAAAGAAAAAGAAGAGTTACTTTGGAGCGCACATCATGATGAATTAACACAACTTTATAATAAAAACAAAATTCAATCGTTAATTCAAAATATAATTAGAAATTCTAATAATAATGAGAGCCATGTAATGCTAATTGTTGCTGTAGATAATTTTAAAATAGTTAATGATACCTTAGGATATATTTTTGCAGATACTATTTTAGTAGAGGCAGCTAGTGCTATAAGCAAATTAGTTGGAGAAGCAGGGGTTATAGGAAGGTTTAGTGGGGATGAATTTATTATATTTTTAAAAAATGTTACTTCAGAAGATATGATTATTCAAGGTGCTAAATCTGTTTGTGAATTGTTTGGAAATATGTATTGTGGAGAGAATAATGAATGTAAAATATCTAGTAGCATAGGAATAGCATTATATCCAAGGGATGGCAATAACTATTATGAACTGTTAAATAGTTCATATAGAGCACTACAAAGCATAAAAAATGGTGGTAAAAATAATTTTAAATTTTATGATGCAGAAAGTGATTTAGACTATAATATAAAAAAGACTTATGGTAATAGAATATCTAAGGATTTAAATAAAAGTTTATTAAGGCAATCCATTAAGTCTGATTCTTTAGCTGCTAATATTTTTGAGATTTTATTTGAAACAAAGGATATTAAAAGTGGTATAAATTTAAGTCTTTCAATTATAACAAAAAAACTTAATATATGTGGTGTAAGCATATTTGAAGATTCTTATGAAAAAAAATTAAGTGAATTTGAATATAAATGGTTTGAAAATAGAGAAACTTTTGATAAGAATGAATTGGTAAACATTGCAACCAAACAATTTAATGATTATAGAGACTTTTTTAATGAAGAAGGACTTTTTATTTGCAATGATACTCAAGACGGTCAAAAAGATAAGTTAAAAGAATGCTTTAAAACTTCTAAAGTAAAAGCTATTGTTCAATGTGCTTTTTATGACAATAATGAATATAAGGGTTTTGCAAGTTTTTATGAATGTAGAAAAAGTCGTGAATGGAATCAAAATGAAATTGAATCTATTATTGTAATAACTAAAATGTTGTGGGCATATTTAGTGAAATTACATGAACAAGAGAAATATGAAGATTTAGTATATTTGGATAGCCTTACAGGAATACCTAATATTAATAAGTTTAATATTGAAATGAAAAGAATATTGGATGGCGATGGATTAAAAGATTATGCTATTGTTTCTTTTGATATAGAAAAATTTAAATTTATTAATGATACTTATGGTTATGAAGAAGGAAATAGGTTACTTGGATATGTATCAAGCATAATTACATCTCTGGTAGAAGAAAAAGACATGTTTGCAAGAGTGTCAGCAGATAATTTTGTTGTATTATTAAAATGTGATGATAAAGATAAGCTACTTAAAAGATTGGGTGAAGTGAATAAAAAAATACAATATATTGCGAGTACTAATGAGAAAAAATATAGAGTAGTTTTAGCTTGTGGCATTTATGCAATACAATTACAAGATAAGGATGTTACTCTTATGATCGATAGAGCAAACATTGCTAGAAAAACTGTGAAAGGTTCATATGAAAGTTCTTTTGCTTTCTATAGTGAAATTGTTCATAGTCAAATAGTAAAAGAGATTGAAATTGAAAATATAATGGTAGAGGCCTTGAAAAATAAAGAGTTTGAAATATACGTGCAACCTAAAGTAAGGTTAGATTCTAAGGAAATTATGGGAGCAGAAGCTTTAGTTAGATGGATAAGATGTGAGGATAAGTTAATTGAGCCAAATTACTTTATTCCTATCTTTGAAAAGAATGGATTCATTGTTGATTTAGACTTTTATGTATTTGAACAAGTTCATAGTAAAATAAGACAATGGCTTGATGAAGAAAGAACTGTATTACCAATATCGGTTAATTTGTCTAGAGTTCACTTAAAAGATGGAAAATTTATTGATAGATTGTTAGAATTATCAGAAAAGTATGGGGTACCAACAAGTTTAATTGAAATTGAATTAACAGAAAGCTCATTTATGGATAATATACAAAATTTGTTGATGTATATGCATAGATTAAAGAAGTTAGGCTACAAGATTTCAATTGATGATTTTGGATCAGGATATTCTTCACTAAATTTACTTAAAGATTTACCTGTAGATGTATTAAAGATAGACAGTGAGTTTTTTAGAAGTAATTCTGATAAGAAACGAGAGAAAATAATAATTCAAAGTATTGTTGAAATGAGCAAGAAGCTTGGAATAACAGTACTTACTGAAGGTGTTGAAACAGAAGAACAGTCAGTATTTCTTGAATCCATAGGCTGTGATTTGGCTCAAGGATTTTTATTTGCAAGACCTATGCCAATGGAAGAATTTGAAGAAATTATGTAATTGTAACAAGTTACAGCAGGAACAATAACGGCAGATCAAGAAACTGCAATAGAAGCAGCAATTACTCCTTCTAAGTAATATTAAAAACATATAAAAAAGCAAAGTGCCAAGCATTTATAAAAATAGCTGGGCACTTTATTATTTTTTCTATTTGTATAAAATGCTAAACTTCTGCTGTTGAATTTCTAAATTGAACGGTTTGGGGCGAAAATTATAGTATACTAAGTTTTATTTGATATGGACAAACTAATAGTTGCGTATACAAATTTATATTAGAAGTTGCGAAAATTTACTTTTTTTCATATAATGCTATTAGTCATGTGAAATTTGATTTACTATTTAAATAGTAAATATTTAAAAAATATTAAGATTGAATATAGGAGTGAAGTTATGAAACTTTTTATAATACATAGTTATATATTATTTGCAGATATTTTATATTTACATTTGTTGCTTACTAGAAAAAAGAGTATTAAATATGCAGTAGTTATGTTTATAATTAATTATTTGATTATTGTAGTTGGATATATTCTTTGTTATACTTTTTTAAAAGATACTATTCTTGATAAATATACAGCATTAATTTTAGGATGTACTCTTATGTTTTATATTTATTTAGTTTTTGAGGAAAGTATTTTAAAAAAAATATTTACCATGTTTACTTTATGGGTATTTTCATATATTATTTT
>Ga0302173_10000884_pt1 | contig 15627 bp, 14 predicted proteins | sample I_Fen_N3_1_FD_198785 | JGI IMG/M metagenome (GOLD analysis project Ga0302173, IMG submission 198785) | Peat permafrost microbial communities from Stordalen Mire near Abisko, Sweden - I_Fen_N3_1 | ecosystem: Environmental > Terrestrial > Soil > Wetlands > Permafrost | place: Sweden: Abisko... | reverse complement strand
AGGATATACAAGCAGATTATTTGCCACAGCTCACACCATACGTTAAGAATCCAGCATATAAAGGAAAGGGTAGAAGATCTAAAGTAGTAAATTTCTATACTTTATATTCTCTTCATTATGCAAGGCTTAATGATATATTAAAGCTGCAGGAGATAAGAGATGGGTATTGTAGAAATAATGATGGAGTACTTACAGAAGAAGGCCAAAGAGAGCTTATGTGCTTCTTGTATAGGTATTGGAACTGTTGTTATTCTAATGATACCAAACAAGCTCTTCAGAACACCCTAGAGTTTAATCAAGGGCTTAAGAAACCATTATTAAATAAAGAAGTAGAGAATATTACTGTCCAGGCAGAAAGAGCTTACGAAGAGTGGTTGCTAGATAGTCCAAATGGTGTTTATAAACGTGGGGGATATAATTATAAGAATGAAACATTAATATCACTCTTAAACATAACAGCTGATGAAATGATGGTGCTTATAACAATTATAAATCCGAAAGAGAAAGTACGTAGACAACTTATTAAAGAAAAAGAAGCAAGACGAAATGAAGAGGGATTAACTCAAAGACAACAACAAAAACAAGAGAGATTAAAAGAAATATTAGCATTAAAAGAGCAGGGATTAAAACAAATAGATATAGCTAAAAAGATAGGAATATCAAGGCAAGCAGTAAGTAAATTACTAAAATCAAATTAGATATATTCTTTTTAATTTGTCAACTGAAATACTTGCTTATATTAATGGGGCGTTAGCCTGTTTACTTTTGATTTAATTAGAAGAGTACTGGATATCTAGCTTTGGGTAAGATTATTATGGTGTTAGTAGTCTTTAGTAATAAGTTTTGATAATACTAGATAAAGATGATTCCAATAAGCATTAACAGGATTCCTCGTATTCTTTTTAATTTGTCAACTGAAATACTTGCTTATATTAATGGGGCGTTAGCCTGTTTACTTTTGATTTAATTAGAAGAGTATTGGATATCTAGCTTTGGGTAAAATCATTATGGTGTTAGTAGTCTTTAGTAATAAATTTTGATAATACTAGATAAAGATGATTCCAATAAGCATTAACGTGATTTCTAGTATTCTTTTTATTTTGTTGCATGAAATGCCCCCTTATATTATTGATCTAAGCGTACTATATTGTAATGAAAGGAAAATTATGATTATGAATAACTTTAAGTATATTAGTTTCTCACAAGAAAACCCAGCAATAATTAATATAAACAATTCGGAAAATGAGCAATTGTTTCATTATACCAGGATGGAATCATTTTTTGAAATACTTAGAAATAAAAAATTATGGGTCTCACAAGCAGATTTTTTAAATGATTCTTCTGAAATTGAGTATATTCAGAAGGTAATGTTATTGGTTGCAGATGAATTGAATAATGGCAAGGAAATATATAGCAATGAGATTGATAATGAAGGAAGAGCTCTAGATATGTTTATTAAATGTTTGACTATAACATCAAAGGCAATTTTAGAGAAAAAGGGAATTACAGATATGGAGGTCTTTATTTTATCACTTACAGAAAATAAAGATTCATTGAATTTGTTTACAAACTATTCTAATAGTGATGGAATTGCTATAGGTTTTGAGAATAATTTAAGAGAAATGTTTGATAAAAATTTTTTAGATAAAAATAAGATTATGTTGTTTCATGGAAAAGTTGTATATGATAGTGAGCAACAAAAAGAGATTTTAAAACAACATATGTTAGAAATATATAATGAATTAATCAAAAATTTGAATAAAATGAATATAAAAGTAGTTGATGAAAAAATGCAGCTAGAAATGTTAAGTGAAATTACATCTATTTTAGGTTTGTATTTTGTGAATTATAGTATTTTTTTTAAAAGTCCATATTTTAAGGCGGAAGAAGAATATAGAGTAGCTTTTGGATTAGATAGATCTAGACATAGTAAAATGATAAAGTTTAGAATGAGACAGGGATTAATTGTGCCATATATTGAGTTAAAATATAATGAGAAATTTATTAGAAGTTTGGTTATAGGTCCAACTAATAAAAGTGATTTAACAGAAAAGGGATTAAAATTATATTATGAAAATCAATGTAATGGAAGGGAAATAAAAATAGAAAAATCACAAATTCCGTTAAGAGCATTATAATAAGTTACATTAAACTAAAATATTAATTAGATTAAAAGAGTAGTTTACTAAGCAGTTAAAAAAAGTTTAATGAAATACGCACGTATTAATGGGGGCGTAGCCTGTTCACTTTTTTTCAAAGACTAGCATTTAATTTTATTATATTTAGGGGGGATTTAGAATTGAGTTCATTTTATTGGCATTCAAAAGTTGATAATGGTAATACGTTAAAAGGAGAGCTACTTGGATTAGATAACGTTACTATGGTAAACATAGCTTCAGCTTATTTTTCTAATGAAGGATTAGAAATTTTAGAGGAGCTTAAAGATAAATATTCATTGAAAAAGCGAAATATCTATTTATATTTATCACCAGAATTTTCATTAAATAAGCCTTATGATCTACTTGAAAAATTACGAGAATTTTGTACTGTATATATTGTATTTAACATTAGATTTCATCCTAAAGTATATTGGTTAAAATCAAGTACTAAGAGCAAATTAATATTTGGATCTTCTAATTTTACCAGTGGTGGATTTAAAGATAATATTGAATTTGATTCTGTTACTGAAATCAATAAAGATGATGAAATCAAATTAAGTTCTTTTTTTAAATATTGTAATGATAATAGTAAAGAGGTAGATAATGAAATAATTAAATTTTATAGAGATAAGGCTGATGAAATTGAGAAATTAAAAAGTAATAGTAAAAAAATCAATAAAGCTCTATATTCGTATGAAAAAAGAACTGATGCTTTTGAAGAAGACTATTATGATTTAGATAAAATGTATTTCACATATGAAGATTATGAAACTTTATTTTTAAGAAACCAACATTTAAATGATACTGTAGTTATAGAAAAGAGAAAAAGGATAAAAGATAAAATATTAAATATTCACGAAAAAGTATATCCAATTTTAAATAAAGAAAATATTCACTGTCATTGGGTGAAAAATAATATAACTTCTTCAATAAATCCAGATAAATTTAATTTTGGGAGAGTTGGTTGGATTGGAGTAAGATACGGAAAACATGAAAATGAGGTTAAGAATATGATGTCAGATGAATTTGCATTTCCTAAACATTCATGTTTACAGTTTTGTATTAATCCTGATGGATTCACCATAAATCTATTTCATGCTGTAAGAAGAGATGCTGTTGATAGAGATTATTTACATAAAAATATTAATAAGCTTAAGAATAAAATTATTACTGAATTAGATAAACTTAAAGGTGAAGAGTTAGTATGGGCAATCCATGATAATGTAGAAGATCATGATTATACATTTGAAATAGATAATGAAAAAAGTGAAGATTTTATTACTTTTTATAAAGAAAATGATGATGAAGGAAGGGTATCTTATTTATCATACTTTTTAGAACCAGATGATGATAATTTAAAAGATGTTAATAGTATTAGCAAGATAGTTATTGAGAAGATTAAATTGTTATTACCTTTATATAATTTGTTAGCTTTTAGGATTAAATAATATTATAAAGCAATTATCAAAAGAATTAGGAATTAACAGAAGTACAAATAGTAAAAATACCAGCAAATCTGTTGCTGGTATTTTTAGTTACTAGTTAAAAGTCAAGTTGTTTAGTTTCAACTAGCAATCTATATAATTTATTTCGTTCACGTCCAGTCAACATAGAAAAAATTGTATTAACTAATGCATTAGCATCAATTTTTTTTAACGGAAAATATAAGCTAGAATATTTTTCATGCTCATCAAGTGTCCACTGAATATATAAAATATAGTTACCTTTGGGTGTTAAATAAACTTCAGTTGAGAAATCATATTCTAGAGTTATACCAAGAGATTCTTCATCATTTGTCAATTGATGTTTTATTTGTTTTCTAAAAGGTACATTAAAAATCTTTTTCCCATTAAAAACCACATTTTCAATTTTATCAACACTATTTCCCTTTTTTATATATAGTGTATGATTTGTATAATTATTAGAACTTGGATTAAGATCATTGTGTTGGTCTATTAAAAAATTGAGCATTTCGCCTTGTGATTTATTAGATTCGAGGCATAGATTTCTAAACTCTTCAATAACTATTTTTTTTGCTTTAATTGTTATTGAATTATATTCTTCAATATTTTCATCTTCATTTTTTAATAATTCTTCTTGCATCAAAATCACTCCTTTGAAATAAATATACTAAATATAATAAATAATGTCAATACTATATTTATTATATTTATAGTATTTAGTATATTTGTGAAAATCCTAATAACTATAAACATTTATTTATAGTTATTAGGATTTTGATTTTGAATTATTAAGCAACCTTATCATCACCTTTATAGTTAGAATGTTGATTAACTACTGCGCTAAGATCTGTAATAGCTTTTGATAATCCATCAATTTTAGTTTCAAATCTAATTAATAGATAGGTTGCAACTGCTATTGGAAAACCAACATTAGTGATTAAAGTAACCATTTCACCCATAAAGAAAACCTCCTTTGCATATTTATTCTTTAAACTTTATATGCAAGGAGGTTCATATATTATTTGGTATAGGCATCTTATTTTTTATTAAATACTGAATCATGATAAAAACAGATAGCAGCATCGATTATTTCATTTAGATAAATATTAATATTATCTGATTCACCTTTAAGTTGGTTTAGTTTTTTTATGGTAGAAGCTCTAAACTGATAACATCTTTTAACATCAAAAGCTTCACCATTTATCTTTGGGGTTAGGCCACGAATCTTTTGCACCGGGGAAGTACTTAGATTCTTTGGCTCTATAGAATCTATTTTGTTAGTTATTAAGGAATTATTATCTTGTGAAATATTGCTATGGGAAGAGTCTAGGGTTATATCTGTATTTTGATTATTGTTTTCAATGCTTGAAGCAAATGAAAATACTTTTATAGGAATTTCATCAGACATGGTATTCCCACCAGGAGTATTTTCACTAAAACCATCAGTAAAATCATCACCACTTGAAAATCCATTTACTTCAATGCTGGTATATTCACTTTCATTAAGTGGTGTTATGTCGTGACCTTTCTTACCCAAAGCAACCAACTTCTTTCTTTATTTATATAAGATAATGGCTAAATAACTTAGGATTAGTATAACACATAATGAAAAATATGGGAATATATTACAGATATATTTTTAAAAAATATTTATAGATATGATTCATATATTCCACAGGAAGATATCTAGTTATAGTTATAGCTAAAAAAAACTCACGCTGTGGCAACTATATATATAGTTATATAGTTAAAAAAGAATCAGGAAGAAATGATTCTCTTCCTGAAAACTTAAGTTTATTAAAATTCTCTGTAAGTCCTTGTATAGTCAGCATTTGAATACATTTCAAATTCATCATATCGCCTACGATATAATCCTAAAGCACGTTTTTTATTACAATTTGACCACATTAGAAAGTCATCTTTGATAGTTTCATCTGTTGCTCCTGATCTAATGTCTTTTAAGAGCGTAGAATTATTAAGAGCAGTGACTCCACAGTTATATGAAAATGAAACAAGGGCATCAAATTGATTTTGTGATAGACTCAGGCCAAGGACCATTGTATTAACTAAATAGATAAAGCTATCTAGATCTTTTTTTAGTAGATCTTTGGCTTCATCAGATGTTACACTTTCAAAATGTTCAGAGATCTGTATTACATGGCCATAACCTATTGCTTGATTTTGAGAATCTAGGCCACGATATGGTGTAGCATAAAAGCTTTCATAGTCTGATATAAAGTTAAGCCCATTATCTGAAATCTGAAAATAATTTGAGCTGCAGCTATAGTTATTTTCAAATAGAGCATTACGAGTGCAACTTCCAACAATTCCATCTAGAGCAAGATCATTCGCTTTTTGAAACTTCAAAAGACAATCATAAGTATTGATTCCTGCAACTCCATCGACTATTAAATTGAATCCATATCTATTTAAGGCACTTTGGATAGTCTTAATTTTTTCAATTAATGCATCCCAAGTACGATCACCAACAATTCCATCAGATGCAAGACCGTTTGCTTCTTGAAATTCATTTACTGCAATTTCTGTATTTTCTCCAAATTCACAATCGATGGCTTTTGGATCATAGCCCAGCATCTTTAAATTATTTTGAATTATCAAAGTTTCTTTACCTGAATAACCTTTTTTGTATAACATATTCATTCCTCCAAATTACTATTTTAATAATATATAAGCAATTCAAAAGGAATTTAATGTATTTTGTGGGATATATGATATAATGGGTTTAGGGATTAACTTAAACTTTCGATTTTTCATAGTTATTATTAGGTTGTTACTAAAGCTTTCATGTGTTATACATGGAAGCTTTTGTGTTATAATATTTTTAAATAGTAGGCATATGAGGAGTGATAATTTTGAAGAATAGTAATGTGCATCATGAACATGATGTAGGATATAAACATATATTTTCACATAAAGGTACTTTTTTAGAACTCTTAAGAAGCTTTACTAAAAAAGAATGGGCAAATTTAATAAAAGAAGAAGACTTAATTTTAGTTGATAAATCTTATATACTTTCAGACTTTGAAGAAGAAGAATCGGATATACTTTATAGGGTAAACATAAATGGAGAAGAAGTAATATTTTATGTATTGCTGGAATTTCAATCAAAAGTTGATTTTCAAATGCCTATGAGATTGTTATTTTATATGACAGAAGTTTGGAGAGATGTACTTAAAAATACAGATAAGAGTGAGATTAAAAGAAAATCCTTTAAACTGCCAGCAATTGTTCCTATAGTGTTATACAATGGAAAAAATAAATGGACTGCAAAGACAAGTTTTAGAGAAATATTAAGTGGATATGAATTATTTGAAGACAATATATTAAACTTTAATTATATGCTATTTGATATAAATAGGTATTCTGATGAAGAATTATACGGTATATCTAACTTGGTATCAGCAGTATTTTTATTAGATCAAGAAATGGATGAGGAAGAATTAATAATAAGATTAAGAAAATTAATATATATTTTAAAGAAAATTTCACCAGAGCAGTTTAGTGTCTTTAAGCAATGGCTTAAGAAAATAGTAAAACCTAGATTAACTGAAGAATTGCAAAAAGAAGTTGATGAGGTATTGGATAAATCTAATAATGAGGAGGTTGATTTTATGGTTAGTAATTTAGGAAAGACTTTAGATAAAATGGAAAGAAAGGCCCTAGAAAAAGGTAGCGAAAACAGGACACAAGAAATAGCTATAAATGCTATAGAAATGGGAATGGATAATGAAATTATAATTAAGCTTACAGGGTTAACTGATGAAAAAATAAATGATATTAGAAAAGAAAGAAGTCATTAGATTTTGGAAATATAGAAATAAAGAGAGTAGATAAGATGAATTAATAAAATCTTATCTACTCTTTTGTATTTTATTTCAGTTTGAACTAATTAATATTTTTTTATTATACTCGTAAATTAAAAAAATTTTTTTCTATATAACATTTGCTAATACTTTGAACATATTAATTTAAAAATATTCTATTTAGATTTTCTTCTTAACTTTTCAAATGACTTATATTGAATAGAATCATATGAGATAAGTTTATCGTGTAGTAATCGACCAATTACTATACCAATGTGAATACCTAACTTTTCTGAAAAATTTCTAATGTTTGAAATATCTTGATAGTTAGATTTAGAAATAAATTCATCATATTGCTCTTCTGAAATCAAGAAATTTGTTGAAAATTTATCAGCAGATGTTTCCAGATCATCTATTTCAGTATTTTCTTCTTCATCTATGAAGGTTATGGACTTATTTGCTTGTAATACATGACAAATTTCATGAAAGAAAGTAAACCAAAATATATCTTCATAAGCTCCTTTTAAACTCATTGCTATCATAACTTTTTTACTAGTTAACCACTTAGTAGCTCCATTAACATGTGTGCCTGATAGGGTAGGTATGAAAACAAGAGCTATTCCGACTGATGCACAAATTTCAATTAAATTAGATTTAGAAGCCTTTAAAGGTTTATTTGTTAATTGTTTAAAATTAGGCAAAACATCATTTAATTTAGATGAATTAAATGGCTCAGTTTCAATATCTGATGCCAAGGTTTCTGCTTGATTCATCCATAAAGCTAAGGTATATTTATTAGTTTTAAATGCTTCTGATTTTCTAAAAAGTGCACATTCTACTAAAGGTAAATTGCTTAGAGAAGCTACTCTAAGCAAAGATCTTAGATTTTTAACTCTTTCCCTTTTATCTTTAGTATCAGCAATCCACCCTAAACTAGAAATTTCATTATATGGGATGGACTGTGCAATTGATAATTCTTCATCAATTTGAGGCAACTCTCTAAGCCTAGCTTTTGTTTCTTGATAACTTGCCTCTAATTTGTTCCAAAAGCTAGCAGAAATTCCTAATACAGATTCAAGCTTTAGTGCAATATCTGAACTTATAGTTGCAGTACCATTGATGATTTTATTAATATGCTTTGGCGTTACACCAAGCCTTAGTGCAAGTTCCTTTTGTGTTATATTTTTATCATCGAGTACTTCCTTTAATGTCTCACCAGGTGGAATTGCTATCCCAGCCTGAAATTTTTTATTACTCATGATAATCTTTCACCTCGATTACTTGTATGATTTTTATTTTGTAAAAATTTAACTTTGATAAGTCAGAATCCTCACTGTATATCATCTCTGCAATTAATCTGTAGTTGCCAGTAAGATGGACACTGAAACAATCCTTATATTCATGGGCTAAAAGATGGCCTTTACCAATATTTGAATCCAATAATTCACCAACAGATTCAAATGCATCCATTTCCTGCAATCTTTGAGTTATTTTTAAAGATAACTGTTTTCCATATTTTTTTGTTAGTTGCTTCTCACTTTGATAAAACTGCTGATTTTTATCACTTGTGAATTTTATCTCCATAATACTTTCTCCAATTTATTCAAGATTAACCACATTGGTTAATATAATAATATCATAAAACTAAAAAAAAATCTATAATTTAAAAAAATAATTAACCATATTGGTTAATTGTGTGATATTATATTAATGTATTATAAATAAAAAAAATTTATAAAAGGGGGAGAAATAATGGCTACAGATGTATTAAGTGCAAAATGGTTAATATCAGAAGAATCATTCGATGAAGAGCAACATAGAATACAAAAACTAAAAGATGGGAATTATTTAATAGAGGGGTGTGCAGGTAGTGGTAAAACTGTTCTTGCACTAACAAAAGCTTATGAGATAAAAGAAGCTGAATTAGGAACCTATTTAGTTGTTATATTTACACATACCTTAAAAGATTTTATAAAAGATGGAATAACAAATTTAGGATTAGATGAGGACAGAATTTGTAATTATGATCAACTAGAAAAACGTGGATATACAAGTGCTGACTATATTATAGTTGATGAAGTTCAAGATTTTGAGGATGTAAGAATTCAGCATCTTAAAGAAATGGCTGATAAAAACTTTATATTTTTTGGAGATGATGCTCAACAGTTATATTCAGATAGAACTAATAAAACCAATCTAAAAAGAATTGCAAATTTAACAGGAATTGCTGCTAACAATCATAAGAAATTATCTAAAAATTATAGGCTACCAAGGCCAATTGCTGAATTTGCAGTACAAGTAGCTAAGGATTCTAATCCTAATATAATAGGTCAATGTGTTAAAAGTAGCGGTAAGAAACCTATAATATTAAAATGCAAAGGGTTTGAGGATGAATTAGACTATATACGTAAAACAATTGAAAATAACGGACTTCTTAATGTTGGGATATTAGTTAAGGACAATGATGAGATTCAAAATGTAATTGATTATTATGATAAGGTAAAATTTAATATTCAGTATAAATACTACAAAAAAAATGGAAATAGTAAAAATTTAATAGATACACTAGATTTTTATGATCATACACCTAAAATAATAACTTATCATAGTTCAAAAGGACTGCAATTTGATTACGTATTTTTGCCTGCATGTAATGTAGCTTATTCTAAATATGATTTTCAGGATTCACTGTATGTGGCTGTAACTAGGACTAGCGAGGAGTTATATATATCATATTCTGAAACTTTATCTCCATATATAAAAAAAGTTAGCAAAAATCTATATGATTAGATTTAATAAAAAATAAGATACATATAAAACATAAAGAGGTGAATTAAATGAAATTATATTTTCCTACCTCATCACTAAATTTTAATGATATTTTTGCAACAGAGAGCATATCTCCAAGTTATGTATATAGGGAGAGAAGTTTTGGGACTAAGAACCACAGTGATACGGAGTTAGCCCAAAGCCAAACATATACAACTCTCTTTACTAAAATACCTTATTTTAGATTGATAGATGAGAATACAACAGAATATGAGCAATACCCTATTGTTGTGGAACTTATAGTTGATAATACTAAGGATAAATTTATAAAAATTAATGATGAAACCTATATTACAAGTCAAACTATTTACTTTGAAAGAGAAAATATGAAGGTTTATTTCTTCTCAGACGAGCACATGAAGATTGTGCTCGTTAAATCAAGATTAGTAAATGAAACAAAACTAGTAAAAAAGTATGAAGAAAACTTTAGTGTTATAAGTAAGGAAGCATCTATTAAAATACAAGATATAATATATCCTGTATTAAATAGACAAGATAGAGAATTAACTTTAAAGTTTGATAAAACTTTAAATTCTTTTAAAGGATTTTACTATTCTTATATTATACAAAAGTATAAGAATAGATATATAGATATATATAGTAGATATAACATAAATCTAAAAAAATTAGATTATATAAGAAAATCATTAGAAGTAAAAGATTATAATGAAGATGATGTTGTGATTCTTATTGAAAATACACTTGTTGCAATTGAGAAATCTCAAAAGAAACTTGTAGCAGATCTTGAAAATGAACACGATATGATAATTCAAGAAATGGAAATTGCTCGTATAAATGATCAAAATAAAGTTGAATTAAATCGTAAGCTGATTAATAATATTACTAATGAAGAAATAGTTTTTGAAATAATTCTCAATAATGTTATTAAGAATCCGAAGTCAAGAACAGGAAATATTGATGATGGTGAAATTTTTATGTTGATAGAGAATGTTGGAAAGGCTATGGCTAATGCACCAGCTATTTATAAATCTGATATTGCGTTAATATACAGGCGGATAGTAAAAAGGGAACTAGAAATAAATGTTGAAAATATTAAATCAGTTGTAATGAAAAACTTTTTTACATTCTTATTAAAATATAATAATATTGAAGAATTAAAGAATTTTATTAGTTTAAAGAAAATTGATAATGATTACTTTTGTTATTCATACTATGGTGCATTTTATGGTTTTTCAGGTCTAAGTAGAATACTTACACATGATTTGTTTTTAAGTGAAAATATAAATTTGTTTGATATAATTGATTACAACATACAAAAAGTAAGCAAACAAATATGGAAGAATATATTTACTTATAATGATAGAAAACAAGAAATTATTTCTGATAGTTCTAGTAGAAATAATATAATTAATGAGTCAAATACAACTTTAGATAATAATGAATTGAGTGAAACTGATAAATTAATTTATTATGAAATAAAAAAAATAAAAGAATCTAAAAGTATAAAATATTATCTCAACACAAAAAGTATAATTAGAGATTCAAATAACTGTAAAATAATATTTGATTTTGAAAGAAACAGTAATGAGGATATAGTAATTTCAATAAATTATACGGAAGTTAATAAAATATTCAAGATACTTTTATTCTATAAGAACAATTGTGAGAATAATAAAAAACAAGATTTTAAGAAAATAGTAGCTAAACTTAATATAGATGCCAAAATATGTAACGGTAATTATCCGGTATTCAAATATAATGTAGAGCATGAGAGCAACAAGAGTAATATGAATAAAGTTGATAAAGCTCAGTTACTAATGTGTTTACAACTTTTAGCTAACGATTAATTTAAGGATAAAGTGTTTTAATATGCATATGAATTTAACTAACATTAGCTTTTAAATTCATATACAAACAAATAGAGTAGATAAGATGAATTAATAAAATCTTATCTGCTCTTTTGTCTTTTTATTTCGCATGGATAAGTAATTAATAAAATTAAAAGGAAGATATCAATATACTTCAAGCCATATAAAAGGTACGAATAAAAAGATCTCTACAACTAAGTTTCTATCCTCACATAGTCTATTCTGCTTGAACTAATTAATATCTTTAGATTAAATTCGCTACGCTCAAAGTAAATATTTCCCTCATCTTAACTGCATATCCTAAATTTCTCTCTAAACTCCAAGTTCAGAAAGAATCAATATGTAATACCAAAAGCTTAAGTTTCTGGCATTACATTGATACTTTCTTCTATTGAATCTCCAAGTGTGGTGGCAGGATTAAAGTCTGCGCCTTAAATCCCAAGAGTAATGTTCCTCTCATCAAAAGGAAGCGAAGCACAAGCTATCTCATAAATTGTGCAGGTTTTTAAAAATTGGGGTTTAGATAGCTTATACTTCGCATTGTTCTATGATTGCCTGCCGGCAGCAAGGAAGTAATAGGCGAAGCCTATTAACAAATTATAACTCGCTTAGCTCACATAATTGGATTATATTTTTTAAGCGTCGCTGCAAGATCTTCAACTTTATACTCTTATAAAAAGAATATATCTATATGTATTACTGTATACGCATTTTCTAAAGGACAATCTTTTTCCATTTTCATAGAATAGTTTTGCTTGAAATCATAAATTGATATTATTCATAGATAGTGCACACTCAAAGTATAGAGCTAGTTCGTGGATGTTCGCCCTTGCGGGATTGCGTGGTTGCCTCCAAAGTTTAACTGGCGAAAAATCCGCGGTCGGTATTCGTTCGCCCTTCAGGTCGAACGGATAGCCAGCACACTTCGAGAAATAAGGCGTTGTTCCGAGAATGTCCAAGCTAAAATATTTATAGTTTTATTCAGATATTTATTTTTATATGTTCATAAAGTTTATGAATATATAATGTTTTGTATTTATATTTCAGCGAGGACACTTCGGAAAACTTTATTTCTCGAAATGTACAGGCTATCTTGTCATAAACTAAATTATTTTGAAGCATAAGGCTTAATTTAGGTGCAGAGAGAAGATTTAGAGAATCAAGAGATCTTGGAATTAAGTTGTATTCATCAGATAAACTGACAAGGAAATCAAGGGGGCTTGGACATACCCTCATCAGTAAGACGTAAATTATTTGGAAGGATGAGGGCATGTCCATCTTGTACGTGCGTGCCTGCTAGTCCTTTTAAGTAGTGGCGCTCTTTTCGCTCAAAAAATCCAACAACTAAAAATAATAGAAATTTATAGACAAAGTGAAATTATTTTTAGTCATTAGGTTTTCTTCGCTTCAAGAGCACTCACTACTTAAAAGGACAGGCAGACAGGCAAGTACAAGACCGCCCCCTTTGTTAAGTGTATATAATATTTCATATGGCATAGCCAACATTTCAGACAAAACCCACGCTAAGACAGAACATTGGAAGTAGCCTATTTTTAAACGTATGTCGGATGTACCAATATATAGTGAAAGAATCCTCAAAGCTATAAACATTTATTTATGGCCATGAGGATTCTTTTAGTTTCTAAATTATTAAGAAACCTTATCATCACCTGTAGTATCTTAATACTTATTTTCTCTTACTATACTATCCACATCATTTAATCTTTTCAAGCAAGCTTCACATAACCTTGCATCGTTTAGTTTTACGTTGGTGTTACTTTCAAAACATGTAAATGTGTTAACATCACCTTTAATAGGGTCTGAAATTTCACCCATTTTATGATGACATTCCTCACACTCAGTTGGATGTTCGTCATATTCTTGTTTTTGTTTTTTGTTATTACAATCATCGCACCACATAACCGTGTTAAATTTACGTGTTATTTCATCTATAACTAATACTTCAACTGTACCTTCACCTTTACCGCAGATTGTACACAATTTGTTTGTGTCCTCTAAATTATTTATTTCTTTCATTTTAATACCTCCATTTAAATATTTATTTAGTATTTCTTAATATTAACTCGTCCAATGTAATTGGTCTAAAAATATTAATATCAACCCCAATATTAAATATATTTGGAATATTACTTATTACTTTATTTAAAAAAAATAGGTAACTATGATGATAGATTAAAACAATAGTATTGATATTTATAAATAATTTAATCATCAATATATTCATCATCAGAAAATGAAATAGGAGCTATTAATTTGGGTTCATTGTTTATGTTTAGTTCCTGTACCTTCTTTTTTGCTTTATTAAGTTCCTTAGTTAAGCCATAGATTTCTTTTTGATAAGCAACTTCTTTCACAGCTGTACTTACAGTTGACTGTGAAACATTTAAAATATCACCAATCTTCTTCATGGGAACTTTAAAGTCGGGATCTTTATTTAATACATAAGCCATTAACTTTTTTTTATCAGACATTTTTTTCTTCAATTTCAACCACTCCATTCAAAATTATCGAATAAAATTATTAGATAATTTATTGTATAATACTTTAGATATATTGATTGTATACTAATATTAAATAAATGTAAAGATTAAAAAAGTAGATGTGCTCAAATTTGAGTTCATCTACTTTCTACATATTAAAATACATCATCGTGATCACATCGTAGAATTATAACCAAAAGTAAGTACCATAAAGGTTAAATTCAAATTGTTCTAATACTTTTATTATAGTACCCAAACCGAATGTTTATGGAACTGTATTCTTTAATGTGGTTTTTATCGCTTTCTTTGGCTACACCCAATACTCAAAAGTAATAACACAATTTAGAGAGAAAATTACTTATCCCACCCAAGCAATTTTCTCTCTAAATCTTTATAGTCATATTCTCGTGGCTTAAATTTAAGGTTCAAGTAATTGATAAAGGATTAGATACATTCAGGAGAACTCTAGCTGAGGTATATGTTGATTTTAATGAATCACAAAAAAACCTTAGTGATCTTTTAGTAACTCAGAACTTTGCAATATATGAAACTTTTAAATAGGGTTTGTGTCCTGATTTGTGGCCACAAGTCTAGCATATTATTATGCTGTGTAGTAATTAGCCCAAATCATGCCAAGGGCTTGTCCCTTAATTTAGGTAGTTAATTCCAAGTGAGTACAAGTTATCTAGTGTATAGTTTGTCCCTTTCTGCAGGTTCTCCAGCTTGTACATTTTGGACAATATAAAAAGGGGGAATGGGAAAACTCCAAGATCTAATCCCATTCAGTATGTAGATGTTTATCCCAATGTTTATATTTTTCATGGTAATATAGGTCCGTATTTTCGTCATCCTCCTTACTCATTATTGAAAGCCAATACTTATAATGAGTAAATGAATTAAAACCCTCCTTGACGGTAAGCCATCTGGTGAATGAAAAGTATCTCATTTTATTCAATCCCTTCTATATATTCGATTCTATACTATAATTATTCCCTAAAATGAGAACAAATATTCTAAAATGC
>Ga0302173_10000879_pt1 | contig 15684 bp, 14 predicted proteins | sample I_Fen_N3_1_FD_198785 | JGI IMG/M metagenome (GOLD analysis project Ga0302173, IMG submission 198785) | Peat permafrost microbial communities from Stordalen Mire near Abisko, Sweden - I_Fen_N3_1 | ecosystem: Environmental > Terrestrial > Soil > Wetlands > Permafrost | place: Sweden: Abisko... | reverse complement strand
TGAAAACAAGTAAAGTTCAAAAGTTAACAATTGCTGCACTATTTGCAGCCCTAACATGTGCAGCTACAATGATTATTAAGATACCAACACCTGGAACGGGTGGATATATACATCCAGGAGATGCCCTTGTAATCCTTTGCGGGATTTTCTTAGGTCCCTTATACGGTGGACTTGCAGCTGGTATGGGTTCTTCCCTAGCTGATTTGCTTGGTGGATACCTCATCTATGCACCAGCAACTTTCATTATAAAAGGTCTCATTGCAGTCGTTGTATTTATAGTATACCACAAATTATCAGTTATTATTAAGACCGCTGTAATTCGTTGTATCATATGTGGTATCTTATCTACATTAATAGTAGTTTCCGGATATTTTTTATATGAGATTTTCATTTCTGGAGCTGGCGGTGCTATTGCAAGTGTACCTGCTAATATAATTCAAGGAGCTTCTGGATTAATAATCGCTTCTATATTATTACCAGTTTTATTAAAAATTCCATCGTTTAATAATTTAGTGAATGAATGATTTAAGTGTCAAACTCATATTGAAATTCATTGAGTAAAAACCGTTTATAACTATACATTATTAAATGAGTTTTGATATTCAAATCATAATACTAATTTCATATTTAAAAAGAGGAAATAAACAGGCGAACAATTCATTCAGAATATTGTTTTTCTGTTTTTTCTTTATTCATCTTTTTGAATTCACTTATATTGTTGCACTTCGTCGACTAATGTTCTATAATGTAAAAGATTATTTCCATAAATAGGAACATAAACGAAAGGGGATTTATTATGTTAAAATGTGAAGGCATTGTTAAAAAGTACATGTCTACTACTGCCATTGAAAATATCTCAATTGATATTCTACCTGGCAAAATTTACGCTTTACTAGGGCCAAACGGCAGTGGTAAAACAACCTTAATGAAAATCATTACAGGTTTGATCAAACCAACTCAGGGGTCGGTAACATTAGACGGGGTATCAGTCAGTCCTGCAACCAAAGCTCATGTTTCATATATGCCTACAGAAAATTATTTCTATAGCTATATGACTACAAAAGATGTTGGTAATTTCTACAAAGATTTTTATGAGGATTTTGATACTAATCTTTATAATAAGCTTCTAGTAGATCTAAACCTTGATAATTCAAAAATGAAGGTGAAAAATATGTCTTCTGGTATGATGGCAAAATTAAAGGTTGCTGTTGCTATTTCAAGAAGATCTGCTGTTACTCTTCTTGATGAACCACTCAATGGTATTGATATTATTGCAAGAGAAAAAATAATTAATACAATTACTGAAAATTTTAACCCTAGCACTACATATTTAATATCCAGTCACCTTGTTGACGAATTAGAAAAGATCATAGATTCTGCAATATTTATCAAAAATGGACTTGTTATCGAAAGCGGAGATGCAGAACAACTTCGACAATCATATGACAAATCAATCGTAGATATGTATAGACAGATCTATGCAGAATAATAGGAGGCCAAAGAATGTTTAAATTAATGAAATATGAATTAAGAAGAAATCTTACAACACTCGTCATACTATATGCAGTAATTTTAGGATTAGAGGCATATGCCTTATTTGGCATGTTAACAAAAAATGAAACCCATACTGCAATTTCTTTTACACTTCTTGTGTTCGGTGTATTTGCAGTGATAATGTTTATATTTGTAATTGCAATACAGTCTTATTCTAAAGAGCTTGGTTCAAAATACAGTTATATGACTTTCATGACACCTAATACTACATATAGTATTATTGGCTCAAAACTATTATCAACTGGATTAATTGCTCTTACCACTACCATATTAGCAGTATTATTGGTTGTAGTTGACTTTAATATATTTATCAATCAATTCGCAGATGTGAAAGAAGCCAAAGAAGCTTTTGAGCAGATATTGACTAGTCGGGGATATGACCTTGGTAATATATTCGCCAGTGTTTTAGTATACTTCATTGTTTTATGGCTTGGAATTTTCACTTGGATTTGTGTTGCATATTTTGCAATTACACTGAGTGCTACTGCATTTTCAAACAAAAAATTCCGTGGAGTAATCAGTTTTATTATATTTATTGTTATCGCTGTTGCTATAACTAGACTTTCTAACTTATTTCCAACAGTAGATATTGGTTCTGGAATGTTAAATCAATTATTAGCACCTCTCCTATCTTATATCTTTGATATAATTGCTATGATATGTACATTTTTTGGATCATCTATTTTGCTTGAAAAGAAAGTAAGTCTATAACTGAATTGTAATAACAAAATTATTATTGCACCTATTCCTATGCCCAAAGGAGACACATTAGTTATGAATTATATCGATATAATAAATGAAAGCACCAATGCAATTGCTGATTTCATTGAGGTCACACCCGACATTGCGATTATACTTGGTTCCGGGCTTGGACCACTTGCCAACGAAATCGAGAATCCTAAGGAAATCTCTTACACTGATATTCCTAACTTTCCCCCTTCTACTATTCCAGGACATGAAGGAACGCTTATAGTAGGAACAATTGAAGGTAAGCATGTAATTGCGATGAAAGGCCGTTTTCACTACTATGAAGGGCACGATATGGATATTGTCACTTTACCGATTCGTGTATTTTCAAAACTAGGAATCAAAAATCTTATTGTAACAAATGCGGCAGGAGGAATTCGCGATTCATTTCATCCTGGAACAATCATGATTATAAATGATCAAATCAGCCTCTTTTGTCCATCTCCTCTTCGCGGTCCAAATCTTGATGAGTTTGGTCCGCGTTTTAAAGATATGACAGAGGTTTATGCAAAAGATTTAATTACACTTGCTAACGAATCTGCAACAAAAATTGGAGTTGAAGTTGAAAATGGCGTATATTCTTATTTTAGCGGTCCTCAATTTGAGTCACCCGTAGAAGTAAGAGCGCTTAGAACGCTTGGCGCAGATGCAACAGGTATGTCAACAGTTCCAGAAGCAATTGTTGCAAGACACTGTGGAATGTCAACACTTGGTATTTCACTGATTACAAATAAAGCTGCTGGCCTTGGTGCCAGTCAGCTAAACCATAACGAAGTAATGGAAACTGCAGCCCATTCAGAGAAGAATATGATCCTACTTGTCAAAAAAATTATAAAAGATTGGAATTTACAATGATACTTTCATGCAATAATATTTCCAAAGCATTTGGTACTGACGAAATAATTAAAAACTGTTCATTTAATATAGAAGACAGAGAAAAAGCCGCCATTATTGGAATCAATGGTGCTGGTAAGTCTACACTTTTAAAAATCATAATGCAGGAAATTGCTCCTGATAACGGACAAGTTATTATCTCAAAAGGTAAAACAATAGGATATCTTGCTCAGCATCAGGATTTAACGACTGGAAACACAATATATGAGGAACTTCTAAGTGTAAAAGCTGACATTATTCAAATGGAGGAGAAAATTCGTTCTTTGGAAAAAGATATGAAGGCGGCGAATGAAGTTGATCTTGCTAATATGCTCGAACAATACGCTCGACTAAACCATGACTTTGAACTAAATAATGGGTATGCTTATAAAAGTGAACTAGTTGGCGTTCTAAAAGGCCTTGGTTTTAGTGAAGAAGATTTTTCAAAGTCGGTTAACACTCTCTCTGGTGGTCAAAAGACTAGAGTATCTCTGGGAAAATTATTATTATCTAAGCCAGATATCATTCTACTTGATGAACCTACCAACCATCTTGATCTTGAGTCTATTAAATGGTTAGAGGGATTTCTTCTCAATTATAACGGCAGTATCATTATTGTTGCACATGATAGATATTTTCTAGACAAAATAGTAAGTAAGGTAATTGAAATTGATAATGGAATATGTACTGTATTTTCTGGAAATTATACCGCCTACTCAGAAAAGAAGTCAATGCTTCGTAATATGCAGTTAAAGGATTATTTGAACCAGCAACGCGATATTAAGCACCAAGAGGAAGTTATAACGAAATTAAAGCAATTCAACCGCGAGAAGTCAATCAAGCGTGCTGAAAGCCGTGAAAAGTTGTTAGAGCACGTTGATGTTCTTGATAAACCGCAAGAGCTAAATGATAAGATGAATATAACACTTGACCCAAAAGTCTTAAGTGGAAATGATGTCCTAACTGTAACTGACCTATCAAAGGCATTTGATAATAATGTTCTCTTTAATGACATTTCGTTTGACATCAAAAGAGGTGAACGAGTAGCACTTATCGGAAATAACGGAACCGGCAAAACGACGATACTTAAGATTATCAATGGTATAATAACGAGTGACAAGGGTAAAGTAAAACTAGGTTCTCAAGTATCCATCGGATACTACGATCAAGATCACAATGTACTTCATCCTGAAAAGACACTTTTCGAAGAGATCTCAGATGAATATCCTGATTTAAAAAACACACAGATAAGAAATACACTAGCAGCTTTTTTATTCACCAACGAAGACGTATTTAAGCTTATTAGAGACTTAAGCGGTGGAGAGAAGGGTCGTGTGTCCCTCGCTAAATTAATGCTGTCTGAGGCTAATTTTCTAATTCTAGATGAGCCCACGAACCATTTGGATATGGTCTCAAAGGAAATATTAGAAAATGCCCTTAATAGTTACACCGGTACAATTTTATATGTATCACATGATCGTTATTTTATTAATATTACTGCTACAAGAATTATTGAGCTTACTAATGCAACAATTATAAATTATATTGGAAATTATGACTATTATGAAGAAAAGCACGATATACTAACCGCTTCACTTTCAAGTAATACAAACAGTCAGGAATCGCTTGCTAATTCGAGTGCTTCAGATTGGAAATCATCAAAAGAGGAACAAGCTAGATTGCGAAAGCAGCAAAAAGATTTACTGAAAATTGAAGAAAAAATTGCTAAGGCTGAAGCTGGACTTGCGGAAATTGATGAAATATCTGCATCACCCGAAGTTTGTTCCAACACTGATAAATTACTTGAATTACACGATCGAAAAACCGAATTACAAGCTATTTTAAATGAATTGTATGATAAGTGGGAGGAACTCTCCTATTAATGGGCATTTTTGTGGCTTTTTGTGGCTTTTTTATTGACAAATTATGTATAATAGGGTATAAATAAATTATACTTATTTTAAGGAGGATGTATTTTAAATGAATAAGACAGAATTAGTAACTGCTATCGCAGAAAAGGCTGAATTAACAAAAAAAGATTCAGAGAAAGCTTTAAAAGCTTTCACAGAAGTAATCGCTGAAGAATTAAAAAAGGGTGAGAAGATTCAGCTAGTAGGATTTGGTACATTTGAAGTATCAAATAGAGCAGCAAGAACAGGCAAGAATCCACAAACTGGAGCTGCTATCAATATTCCTGCATCAAAAGCTCCTAAGTTTAAAGCTGGTAAAGCATTAAAAGAAACTGTTAACGCTTAATAATTAGCCGAGTATAATGAATAAAGGTAAGCAGACTAGTGTTTCTCACTAATATCTGCTTATTTTTATCCGCGTAAGTAATGAGTCAGATAGAACAACATAAAAGCAAGAACAAGCAAGTCTCTTTTTGCTTGTTCTTGCTTTTATGTTGTTCTATCTGACGAATACCGCGAAATTTTAGAAACATACGCTTTTTATGTTTCTAAAATCTCACGGTATTTAAGAAACATACGCTTCTCATGTTTCTTAAATCTTACGCGGCAATAAACCAACAATACTCGCCCACCTATAATAAGGAGTAAAATATGGAAATAGAAAGAAAGTTTTTAATCACTAAGCTCCCTGATAATTTAAATAAATACAAATGTAGAAACATAGAGCAAGGTTATCTATCAACGAATCCCGTTGTTCGCGTAAGGAAAGATAATGATGACTACGTTCTTACCTACAAAGGAAGCGGCATGATGGTTCGTGAAGAATATAATCTCCCATTAACCAAAGAATCTTATCACCACTTAATTCAAAAAGCGGACGGAAATATTATCACCAAAAAGCGTTATGAAATACCTACCTTCGATGGCCGTACCATAGAGTTAGACCTATTTGAAGGTCTTTTTAGTGGGATTACCTTAGCCGAGGTAGAATTTGAGTCAGAAGAGCAAGCTAACGCCTATACTCCACCAGAATGGTTCGGTCAAGACGTAACACGCTCTAGTGAGTACCATAATAGCAATATGAGTAAGAAAGTGTTCTAATGCCACGATAGTCATTGATAACAAACTAAGGCTATTTTAGATATCAACAATAGCCTTTACTTCATGTTTGTTACCAATGTTTAAATTCAAGTTCTCATATAAAATCTAAGAAGAATTTCATATTCCGAATTAATTTTTTGAATCAATAAATTGTCACCATGCATATTATCAGGATGATATATCTTTAATAATTCCTTATATCGCTTTTTAAGTGACTTCGTATCTTCGACCCCTTTGAAAAACATTTTTGAATTGACTGTTGCTGACATGTTTTTTCTTGCGTCTCTGTATACACTATCTTTATATTTCAGTTTATCTTGTTCAAACTTCTGCTGATCACTTACAAGTTTTCTTGTCTCTATTTCAAGGATTTGCCATTGCTTATCAAAAAGATTTTTCTGGTTTTCAAGTTGTTTTTTGAGTAACATATTCTTACTTTGCTGCCTCCAAAGAAGATTTTTTTGAATTTCCATAACTTTTTTCTCATCTTCGATGTTTGTCTTCTCGGTCTCAATTCTAATGCTCTCTTTAAATAACCATTTTTTCTTTTCGTTCAATTCATCTTCACTAAATGTTTCAAAATCTTGCATAGTCCCTCCGAGATATAATTTGTCTCATATTAAGATATTTAAATATTTAATGAACTATGAAACCAAAACACTTTTACTGGCTTAACATCATTGCTTGTTTTAATGGTATGTTTTACTCCTGCTGCCGCTATAAAGGAGTCTCCTTGTGCAATAGGGAATACTAAATCATCTAATTTGGCAAATCCTTCACCTTCCAACACAAAGAATCCTTCTTGGTCCGTATGAGAGCCTGCATTATTGTTGAATTCCATCGAATTATAAATTGAAATCCCAGAACAACAACCAGCAACGCAACCATTCGCTTCCGTTAACAATTTATATCCCCTTATATTCTCACCTTGCTCTTTTTTAACTTCTTCTAATGTTATATATGGCTTATTCATAATTTTCCTCATTTCTGCAAATGTTTTTTTACGACTAGATTCTTTCTATATCTATATTCTTTCACACATATATTCTCTTTTCGCTTATATCGTTTATAACCACTGTCTTATTATCATGTTTAAAATTAAAATCGCACAATATTATACGCTTACGGCTAAGTGCCAACTGCATAATACTGTGCAATATATTTATTTATTTTGGAATCTTAATAATTCTGTATAAGCAAGTAAAAATGGGCCAACGCCCTTAGCATCATCTTCAACAATTGGCTCTGACATATAATAATCATATGTACCCGGTCTGTTGGTTGCACCGCCAAGACCAGCAACAAGACATATGCCACCGAGTGACATCTCACCGTTATTCGTCTTTAGGTATCTATCGCAAATTCCTTGAATTGCTTTTTCGCCATAAGCCTTATAGCTTTCTGGTAAGAATCCTAATCTAACACCTTTGAGAATTGAATATGCCATAATTGAGCTACCACTAGTTTCAAGATAATTCTTATCCATTCCACCGTAATTAACCACCTGGTACCACATACCGCTTTCATCTTGGTATTTAATCATAGAGTTCATTAAATCAACGTATGCATCTTCTAGTAGCTTACAATCTGAATCATACCTAGAATCAGTCTTATCAACTTTATCAATTGTATCAAGAAGTGCCATTGAATACCATCCAATTGCTCTTAACCAGATATTTTGTGATAGACCAGTTACTTTGTCACACCAAAACATCTTCTTTGAAGTATCCATTGCATGGAAATAAAGGCCATTCATCGGATTTCTCATGTTATCAATAACGAATCTAAATTGACTGAAAATATCATCATAATTCTTCTTATTGTTAAAACGAGTTTCATATTCCATATAGAAAGGTTGCCCCATATACATTCCATCAAGCCATACTTGGTATGGATAAATGTCTTTGTGCCAGAAGTTACCTGACTCTGTTCTTGGCATAATTGCAATCTGGCTATAAATCAAATCAATTGCTTTTCTATATTTTTCTTTTCCTGTAATATCATATAACTCAAACAATGTTTTGCCTGCATTAATATTATCGATATTCTTCTCATTAACATCATAACCATTAATCGTTCCATCTTCGTTTACTCGATAATCAATAAAATCATCTGCAAATTTTAAATACTTCTCATCCTTTGAAATAGCATACATTTCAAGAACGGCTTTAATCATACATCCATCAATGTAATTCCAAGTTGACTTAAGACCAGCTTTCAGTTTTTCAATGTTCCACATTGGTACCTCAGGTGTACTTTTTTCCAATAATTCATCAATATACTTTACTATTATGTCCATTTTTAATCTCCTTAATTATGGTAACTATACACTAAGTTTACAATAAAAATGCCATCTTTGCAATATGATCTTACGATTTCATCTGCAAAAAACGGCATTTTTTGCTAAAATAATGTATTTTATAAAAACAATAGCAATTCTTCTGTATGGTTGCTATTATAGCAATTTTTATCTGTATTAATTCTTTTTTTCATGTTGTGAATTTTGCTCTTGAACTTCAATCTTTCGAATTTCTTTTGTTCTTATTTCCTTACAAATATCATCGATAAATGTTGAAAGATCTTTCTGACCTTCATCACCAACAAATCTGCTTCTTACTGATACTTTGCCTTCAGATTCTTCCTTTTCACCTACAACAAGCATATAAGGTACTTTATCAATCCATGCCTCGCGGATCTTATAGCCAATCTTTTCAGCTCTGTAATCTGTTGTAGCCAAAATTCCATTTGACTTCAATTCAGCAAGTACTTTCTCTGCATAATCCTTGTACTTATCAGAAATTGGAAGTATTCTTACTTGTTCTGGACATAACCATGTTGGAAAAAGTCCAGCGTATTTTTCAATCAACCAAGCAAGTGTTCTCTCATAACAGCCAAGTGATGTTCTGTGAATAATATATGGACGAACCTTAGCGCCAGACTGATCCACATAATACATATCAAAACGCTCTGCAAGGAACATATCCAACTGAATTGTAATCATAGTATCTTCTTTTCCATAAACGTTCTTTGCCTGTATATCAAGTTTTGGTCCGTAGAATGCTGCTTCGCCATCTTCTTCAGTAAAATCAATACCTATATCATTCAAAATATTACGCATCATATCCTGTACTTCATTCCAAGTCTCTTCTGTTCCAAGATATTTACCTTGATCATTCACATCCCATTTTGACATACGATATGTTACATCATTCTCAAGTCCTAATGTTTTCAAACAATATTTTGCAAGGTCAACGCACCCTTTAAACTCTTCTTCTATCTGATCTTTTCTTACAATTAAATGCCCTTCAGAAATTGTAAACTGTCTGATACGAGTAAGTCCATGCATTTCACCTGAATCTTCATTTCTAAAAAGTGTTGATGTTTCACCATATCTACATGGAAGATCTCTATAACTTTTCTGCTTTGCTTTGTAAACATAATACTGGAATGGACATGTCATTGGACGAAGAGCAAATACTTCAGTGCCTTCTTTTTCTTCATCTCCAAGTACAAACATTCCTTCTTTGTAATGGTTCCAGTGATCAGATATTACATACAAATCTTTCTTAGCCATAAATGGAGTCTTTGTTCTCATGTATCCTCTACGCTCTTCTTCATCTTCAATCCATCTTTGGAGTGTCTGAATCATCTTTGCACCCTTTGGAAGCATAAGTGGGAGTCCTTGACCAATTACATCAACGGTTGTAAATAATTCCATCTCACGGCCTAATTTGTTATGATCACGAAGTTTAATGTTTTCAAGATATTCAAGATATTCATCAAGATCAGCTTTTTTAGTAAATGCTGTTCCATAGACTCTAGTAAGCATCTTGTTCTTTTCTGATCCTCTCCAATATGCTCCTGAAGATGAAATCAACTTAAATGCCTTAATTCCCTTTGTGCTCATAAGATGAGGTCCTGCACACAGATCTGTGAAACCGCCTTGACTATAGAAAGAAAGTTTAGCATCCTCTGGCAAATCTTTTATAAGTTCAACCTTATATGGTTCCCCTTGCTTTTCCATAAATTCAATTGCTTCTTTTCTCGGAAGTGTATATCTTGATATTTCAGCACCTTCCTTGATTATTTTCTTCATCTCTATTTCTATTTTATCAAGATCTTCCCTTGATAATGAAGGGCATTCAAAGTCATAATAAAAACCTGTATCAATGGATGGTCCAATTGCAAGTTTTGATGTCGGATACAATCTCTTAACAGCTTCTGCAAGTACATGTGATGCTGTATGTCTATATGCTGCTTTACCAGCCTCATCGTTAAATGTTAAGATGCTAAGTTCACAATCTGCATCAACTATAGTTCTTAAGTCAACTGTTTTACCGTTAACCTCTCCCGCACAAGCCATTCTTGCAAGGCCTTCACTGATATCTGCTGCAATTTCAATTACTGACATTGCTTTTTCATATTCTTTTACCGAACCATCTTTTAATGTTATTTTCATATTAACGTTTCTCCTTTTCTAATCTATTTTCTTTTATAATTTGTATTAAATCAAACGAAAGTGCAGGGGGTATGCGGCGCTGAACATCTTCAGCATTGGAGCCTACGCTTAAAACTTAATGTGGGGCCAACGTATGAAACTTAACGAAGTGGGCAGGCCAGCCAACACTAAAAACTCAAAGACGTGGCTACACCAAGCACCTCCAAAGCAGAGCTTTGTCGGTCGTGGGCGTTCGCCCACTAGCTGAGAGTATGTACATCAATATCTGTGCAAGCACAATATTGATGTGCTTACTCTCAGCTGCTTGGCTCCTTGCTTACACGCAAAGAAAGTCCCTTGCTATATGGGGTTTATTCCATATAGCAAGGGACGAATATTTTTATCGCGGTTCCACCCTGCTTGCTTGATTAATATTACATAAGTATCAATCAAACCTCTCAATTAGGATTATAACGGAATCACCGGCCTGGATTAGAGGCACTCCGAGTTAGTTTTCACATATGTTCCAATAAGATACTTTCAGCAAATGTATCTCTCTCTGAATCTTCCAATATGCTACTCGTCTCATCAACGTTTTTATTTATATTTTTATTATATCATTATGAAAGACTTTGTCAAGGTAGATACGATTCATTTTTTTGAACTTTATTAAAAATTTGCTTTTTATATGCTTTAAAAAGATTGGGTTTTAAGGTATATTTTTATATTATATACTTATCAAATTAAATATATTTTGTAATATTTGGTATTGATTTTTGATAAGGTAGTTCAGTTTTTCTCGATTTTAAGAATACCGTTTAGCAAGATTTCTCTCTATTTTACCAAGTGCCAGATCACAGATTACAGCCATCAAAGCTGTAGGAAGTGCACCTGCCCAGATAATTGCTGATCCATCTGTTACGTTAATACCTCGAGAGATAATATCTCCCAATCCACCAGCACCAATAAATGTTCCAACTGCGGTTATACCAATCGCAATTACAATTGCATTTCGGATACCTGCCATAATCACAGACAACGATAATGGAATTTCCACCTTCAATCGTATCTGACCATTGGTCATTCCAAGTCCCTTTGCAACATCTAACAAGTTTTTGTCTACGTTATTAACTGCGGTATAGGTATTCTTTAATATTGGAAGTATTGAGTAAAGAAATACCGTTACTACAACTGTATTTGTTCCAAGTCCAATTAAAACCATCAGTATTGACAACATGGCAAGAGATGGAATTGTCTGAATAATATTAGCGAGTGAAATAACCCACCCAGCTAATTTGGTATGCCTAGCAATATAAAAACCAATAGGTACTGTAATAATAGCTGCAAATAAAACACCATAGATTGAAATTAAAAAATGCGTTAAAAACTGATCCCATACATAGTTTCCATTTACTTCATAATATTTTAATAAAGCCTGCATTATTGAACCCCCTTTTCTTCATCAAGTGGTAGAATATCTTGAACTATATTCTTATATAGTTCACGTTCTGAAAGCGGTATTACTTTTTTTGATTCAAAATAATTATTTTTTTCAAGAAATTGTTTTGCAATAACGCGCGGTTCAATCTGCTGTTCGTCGGAATTTCTATTCATTTCCTGCATCATTTTAGAATCGATCTCTGATTCAAGCTTCAGAAGCACGGTTTCAATTTCCGGATATTTTCGAAGTAGCTCTTTTGTCACAACGGGACTAGCCTCATATGGTGGGAATAAATGCATATCATCCTCTAATACAACAAGATCATAGCCATTAATTCGACCATCTGTAGAATAACCCAGAGCGACATCCATCTCACCCGCACGAAGTGCATTATACACAAGACCAATCTCCATGGTGCTTATATTTGGATACTCGAAGCCATACAACTTCTTAAATCCCTCATATCCGTCTCCTTTACGCTCAATCCAACTAGTATCAACACCTACTTTAAGTGTTGTTGCGTAGTCTTTTAGCTGACTGATTTTTGTAATTCCCTTCTCCTCTGACAATTGTCGAGTAATCATAAATGCATATGTGTTTTCAAATCCATAAGAGGGGAACCAAACCATATCATATTGAGTGCTATAACCATTTACTACCTCTTTCATAGCTGTTGCAGGATCCGTTGTAGAATCTAAACCCAACTCCCCTGTTAGCGAAGTACCTGTATACATAGTACCGGAAACATTTGCATCATTCCCATTAAGTGCTTGCAAAATCAGCATGGAAGATCCTAGATTATTGATTAATGTGATATCCGTACTTGCCAGATAATGTTTGCACATCTGACTTACGATTTCTGCAAGAATTTGACGCTCTGTTGTATTTCCACCTGCAATAATTATCCCATTATCAGATACACTTTTACCAAGACCTGGTAGCGAGCATCCTGACACTGTCATTGTAAACACTAGCATAATTGTGAGCATCATGTATCTAATTGATTTCTTACTACTTTTTTCTTTATACATTGACAGGCTCCTTCTCAGACTTGTGTGAAATATCTGCGCTTGTTTTAGGTGTAAGTTTACGTTCGACAATACTTAGCAAACCATCAAATAGAAGTGCCATTAATGTAACAGGTACTGTTCCAGCTATAATTGCATAGAAATTAAAGTTGTTCAATCCCATGAATATAAAATCTCCTAGACCACCAGCACCAATATAAGATGCAAGTGTTGCCCAAGCAACCATATATATCGCAGATAAGCGAATTCCTGACATAATAACTGGAAACGCTAACGGAACTTTAACATGCACTACTATCTGTGACCATGTCATACCCATTCCTTTTGATGCATCAATTATATTTTTATCAACAGAATTCATTCCTAAATATGTGTTTCTTAAAATTGGGAGTAATGAATATATTACTAACGCTATAATAGCCGGTAGTTTTCCAACCCCAAACAATGGAACCATAATCGCCAAAAGTGCTAACGATGGAATTGTCTGTAAAACCGAGCAAAATGAGATAACCATTTGCGATAGTTTAGTTGATTTTGTAATTAGGATTCCTATAGGTACAGCAATTACAGTACCAATCATCAAAGCTACGATGGAGATAAGGAAATGTTCGCCTATTTTCAATTCAAGTAATGATCTATTTTGTATTAAATAATCTATCATAGAGCATCCTCCATCGCTGGCATTTTCTCAGGTCTTACCTGATGAATTGCATCATCAGTCTCAGGCTGATAATCGCTCCAGTAGCTTTCATAAACTTTATCTACAACTGAGGCACGCGTTACAAGTCCAGCTAAAACAAGATTTTTATTTACAACTGGAATATTACGAAATCCCAAATCATTGATGTAATATATGGCATCTCGTATTTTTGTATCATTATAAAGATAACTGATTTTTTTTGTGTGATTACCAACACGGTCACTGCCCATGCGTTTCTGATCAAGAGCGAAAATATCAACTTGGCCCTTTAGATGTTTTTCTTCATCAACTACAAGCAGTGTATCAACACGATTTTTTCTCATAATTTGGATAGCCTCAGCCACAGATTGATTCTCTAAGATGCATATTGGCTCTAACACCATCATTTTTTCGACAGTCTCATAATCGAATTGAGCTCGATTCAGGCGATCTTCCCCTAACATATCACGTACGAAATCATTAGCAGGTTTCGCTAAGATTGCATCAGGGGTATCAAACTGAACAACTTGTCCTTTGTCCATGACAACCATACGATCTGATAACTTTAGAGCTTCATCCATATCATGCGTTACAAAGATTATAGTTTTTCCCATTTCACGTTGTAGTTGTTTTACAAGTTGCTGAAGCGTGTCACGTGTAATAGGATCTAGAGCACCAAAAGGTTCATCCATGAGTATTATCTCCTGATCTGCTGCCAAAGCACGAAGGACACCAACACGTTGTTGCTGACCACCTGATAGCTCTGATGGGTAACAATCAAGATAACTTTCTGGCAAATCTACTTTTTTCAGCAATTCACGTGCTACTTTATTCATTTTATCTTCAGACCATTTTAATAGCTTTGGGACCATTGTAATATTCTCATATATTTTCATATGGGGCATTAAACCAATTTGTTGAATCACATATCCGATACTTCTTCGCAAATTAATTCCATTTACTTTACTAATATCTCTTCCGTCAATTAAAATTGTTCCTGTGCTCGGAATATTCATCCGGTTAATCATTCTCATACATGTTGTTTTACCGCTCCCAGATGTTCCAACAAAGCATATAAACTCACCGGTTTCAAACTTAAGGTTAATATTTTCTACAGCAACCTTATTTCCAGGATATACTTTTGATACATTTTTGAATTCAATCATACTTTTCTCCATTCCTGTGGCTTGTTTTAGCAAGACACGTTCCCAGTTTGTGCCATAGGCACAAATCTTGTGTGTGAAAGATCGAAGATCTTTCACATTTATAATATCTATTATAAATAATTTCTAAACGAAATATGCGAGATACTCTTTCGCAAATTTCGTTTTGCTGTATCATTTTATATAGTTTTAATAAAATGAACAATTTTTTCAATTATCATTAGTATATCCACCTCATCAAAAAGCATAAAAAATACCTATTCTCTATATTCTGAATAGGCACACAAGTTTCTGCTATTAAATTATTTTATCCAAATCTGAACATGATGTACTTACTATTTTTCAAACACGCTGAATTTCTAGCATATTATCATAAAAAGACAAGCAATCTGCACCACAACTATATCATTAAGTTGCCATATTTACAAGAAAAGATTATTTATGTTGACATCATAGTTCTGAAGAAGTGTACTCATATACGTGGTATCATCCTCATTTATAGTAATAATTTCCATATTAGGCACTTTCAAAATAATTAAGTTTTAAATCTATTATTTTAAAAATCTACAAAAAGAAGTAGATAAACATCTACTTCCCAAACGAAGAAATTCTTTCATAATTCAATTACTGCCATTCTTTAGAGTTGATAATCACATTTTCAAAGATTACATTTTCTGCATTATTTACTTCAACATCCTTTTCAGATACAAATGATGAATTCTTAATTGTAATGTTTTTAATTGTAGTCAT
>Ga0302173_10000876_pt1 | contig 15712 bp, 19 predicted proteins | sample I_Fen_N3_1_FD_198785 | JGI IMG/M metagenome (GOLD analysis project Ga0302173, IMG submission 198785) | Peat permafrost microbial communities from Stordalen Mire near Abisko, Sweden - I_Fen_N3_1 | ecosystem: Environmental > Terrestrial > Soil > Wetlands > Permafrost | place: Sweden: Abisko... | reverse complement strand
TATAGAAACAAGTCCAATCCCAGTTAAAACAGCCATGAACCTTATGGGACTTGAAGTTGGTCCTTTAAGACTTCCTCTTTGTGAAATGGAAAGTAACAATGAAGAAATACTAAAAGCTGCTTTAATATATAATAAATTAATGTAGGTGATAAAAAAATGATTAGAATAGTATTAAATGGCTGCTCAGGTAAAATGGGTAAGATGATTACGGAATGTTCAAAGAATTTTAACGGATTAGAAATAATTGCTGGAATTGATAAATTCCCAAGTGATACTTCATACCCTATTTTCGAAAATGTACAAGATTTAAATATAGAATATGATGTTTTATTAGATTTTTCAAGAGCTGATGCTCTTCACAACCTATTGGACATAACAGAAAAAACTAATAAACCATTAGTAATATGTTCAACTGGATTTACACAAGATGATTTAGATTTAATAGATGAGAAGAGTAAATCTCTTAAATTATTTAGATCAGGCAATATGTCTTTTGGTATTAATTTAATAAGCTCTCTTTTAAAGAAAATAACTCCAATGCTTTATGGAAACTATGATATAGAAATAGTTGAAAAGCATCATAATCAAAAAGTAGATGCACCTAGTGGTACTGCAATAATGCTTGCAGATGCTGCAAAAGGTTCTATAAAAGATACTACTAAGTATGTATATGGAAGAGAAGGTAATTCTAAAAGAGAAGAAAATGAAATTGGTATCCATGCAGTTAGAGGTGGCGGAATCATTGGTGATCACGAAGTAATCTTTGCTGGAACTGGTGAAGTAATTGAATTAACTCATAAAGCTATCTCAAGAGAAGTTTTTGCTGTTGGTGCTTTAAAGGCATGTGAATATATGGCTACTGTAGATAAGGCTGGTTTATATGACATGAATGATGTTATTGGACTTGACTAATAATTATTTCAAGTAAATAAAAAGAAACTGTTGTAATATGATTTTTTTAATCACTATAAGCAACAGTTTCTTTTTATATGTTTAAAAACTATTTAATTATCTCCTTAATTGCTTGTTCTAATTCACTTATATATTTTAAATTGCCCTTTAAATTTAAAAGAAGCTCTTCATCTTTTGGCATTCTATATCTGTGCGCTAATCTATTTCTAAGTCTTCTTGATGTACTGTAAAACCCCAAAAATTCATCACTTATTTCATTTGAACTTTTAACTATTTCTATTCCTTGTATAGCTGAAATATCTACTTTAAATTTATTTAAATGCTTCAAACTTATAGATATATAATCCTCACATAATATGTGAAAGTCCAAGAAATATGCTTTCACACTATGATATAAAAGTTTTTTTATACCATTATCACATTTTTCTAATGAATCTGTACATTCATTAAAGTCACTTTCCCATTCTTTAAAATCTCCAAGTAATTTTAAAACTCTATCTCTATTAATCAATCAAATCTCTCTCCCTCATATGAATAAAATCACTGTTTTCAATAAAAAATATCTCTATAAACTCATATAGGCTCTCGAATGAATGATTTTTACTATAAAGAACTTCTGCATCATTTACAATATTTTTTAGCATCATTTTATCACTATCTTCACTTAAATTTATAATATCCACACTTTCTTTTAATAGCACTTCTAATTCAGTTTCTAAAGCTAGTTCTTTATCTAAATTCAAATTTCCTATTATAAATATATCATAATCCGAATCTTCTCTATAATCACCTCTAGCACGGCTTCCAAATAAACCAACAGAATCCACATTATATTTTTGTGCTATATTACTTATTATTTCCCTTGAATTCATATAAGAACACCACCAATTTAAAAAAACTTTAGCATATCTTTATTATATCCTAAATTTCCTTTTTCTAAAATCAGTTCTTGTCTATTTGGGTATTCTGTCACTTTCACACCCCGCTTTCAAATTACTATATGATTTCATTCTTTGTATAAAGTTTTCATTATTAGAATAAACATCAACACCTCTGTCATCATACAGGAAAAATAAATTTTTTGTTTGGTTATCTATAATATATACTGCGCAATCCAGCTCTGTATCTTCGCTTATATCAGAAAGAATAATTTTTCTAAAGAGTCGTTCACTATTTATTCTATCAGTATTCCAAATATATCGTGTTCCGTTATATCTCTCTCCATCATCATTCCACTCAAAATGGCAAACAAGGCACTTTAATGGTTCTAAGCAGTTTTCTATAAATTCCTTTTCTTCTTTATGATGACAACTATATTTATCCTCATATAAGACAATCAACTCATTTGAAAAATTACATTTTTTCCAAATCTTCTGCGCTGATTCAGCACATAAATCTACATATTCTGGTCTGAATTGTAACTTCTCGTTTTCTATGTCATTAACATCATAATAAGGCGATTCGTTTGGTAATAACTCAAATGAAACACATTTTTTAGTTTTATTACAATATTGATTTATCAAACTATTTATGTGTAAATTCATTCGATCCCCTCCATTTCATGTTATTAATCTTAATTGCAAATTATAATTTATGTAGCCTTTACGAAATTTGTGAAGCAAATTTGATGAATGATTAATAATTAATGATGAATGATTAAGGTTGAAAAGCTTACAGCTTTTCTAAAATAATATATTTTTTTAAGGAATTTCTTTGGAATTCCATCCTAAATCATTCATTATTCATCATTACTCATTAATTAAAATGCTTCGCATTTAATTACATTGGTGCAATACTTACAAATTCTAAATTTATATTTCAGTTAACACAATATTTTTTTAATATTAGGCAATTTAATAATTCTTACTGATTTTTTTGCCAATTTTATCTACTATCAGAAGATATAATAACTAAAAATTCTCCTTTGGTAGAAACTGCACTGTAACATTTTTTAATTATTGTTCATATTTTATTTGAAATATTCAATAGCAAATCACAAAACTTATCATTTTCAGTATACTGAGGAAAATGTGCTGAATTCTCAAACCAAATAAATTCTTTCTGCTTAGCTTCCAGCTCTTCATAATACTTATCTACCAAAACTGATGGAGTAGTATAATCATATCTTCCTGCACAAAAGTAAACTGGAATATCAACTTTTTTTACATCATTAAATAAATTAAATTCTTTATTGGTTCCCCATAACTTCTCAGCTGAAAGCTTATTTCCACAACCATATTTTATTGCATCTAATCCATTTGATTCTGGTGAAAATAAGCATCCTTTAATGACCTCTTTTGTAATATTTATATCATCTTGAAATGGTGAATATTTCTTTATAGTATTCTCTTTTTCTAATGTGGCCTTTATCTTATCTTTGCTCGCAGCATCCTTCATACTTTCCAAATTATTTACTGCACTGTTATCTTGATTCTGTTTAGCTAAATCTATAGCGTATTCATAGGATACACTCTCTCCTTCTTTCTGACTAACAACCTGTCCGACTCCGACATATGCTGAAATTCTAGATGAATCACTCTTTATTACATCCATTCCCAATTCAGTTCCCCATGAATGGCCTACCAAAATTAATTTATCTTTTCCATAAGTCTTACATAAATACTCAACTACTTCCTTACCATCTTCTACTAACTGATTTTTTGTAAAATTCTCTTTATCCATAAAAAAAGAATATGACTTTCCAGAACCCCTCTGATCCCAATTTACAACTAAAAAATTATCTTCAAGCTTTGATTGATACTTTCTCGCATAACATATTTGTGCTAAACCTGGACCACCATGTAAAAACAAGACAATAGGATTATCTTTATTAGTTCCTCTTATAGATAGTGTTTGATTCTGACCACCAACTTTAATCTGTACTAATTCACTAACACTATTATTGCCATTTATACTTGGTGTGTATGTAGGTCTAACTAGAAAAATAATTAAGGATATTATAATTATAGAACTTATTATTTTAATGGTTTTCTTTTTCATTTATTTTCTCCATTTTGCTTTTATCTTATTATTGATTTAACTGGTATATGAATAATACGAAATTCTATTTAAGCTGTGATACTGTTTCCTTACTCTATTTAATCTTTTCAATATTTTAACTTTTTATAGATTCCATATATTTTATAAACTCATCTTTTTCTTTCTTATTTATAAACGCTCTTACAGGAACTATATAAGCTTGCATACGATTTATATATATGTATATATATTCATCATTTATAAAAACATCTTCAACTGACTTTATATTAGTAGAAGTTTTACCGTATTCACTAGTTTCTATTATTTCATCTTCACATATTTCAAAGGTTTTTTTACCTAATATGCCTTTATTCTTTCCTTCTTTTAATGTTTTCTTAATACTATTTTTTACTTTCCATATTAAATATTTTTTATAAAAGCATACCCATGTTATATATAAAAGTCCATAAAGTACCATCCAATATAAAAATGGTATTTTTGAAATTTTAACAAGAACAAAAGGGGTAATTAAAAAGATTATAGGTACAATATATCTATTCTTAAATATATTTCTTCTATAGGTCTTAGAAATATCCATATGGTGTATATTAAATTTAATGTAGTCTTCCTCTATAATACTGAATTCTAATTTCATTTTAATCTCCTTAAATAATTAAACTCATCATTTTAATTTATTTTCTCTGTTATTAATAATTGATTAACTCTAATGCTCATCCATATTATAAGAAGAAATGCATATACAACAAGCACTTATCATCATATTTTTATTGTTTTTATAATTTAATTTCTAAATATCATTATTACTACAGAAATAATCACATTAGGTATTGACAACAATAGTAAAAATTTTATTATTTTCATCTTATTGTCCCTATCCTCTTTAGTTTCACTTAGCAAGTTAGCCCTATATCTATCACTACTAATGAATGCACCATTTAATATACCAGATATAACAAAGGAAACAATAACAACAAATCCAGTTATTTTTAATGTTAAATTATAATCATTTAATAAAAATCCTACTAAATAAGCTGCCATTACAATAACTAAACCCACACCAAATGATAACTTCAATTGTTTTCATCTCCTCCCAAATTCACATACATATTTTTTAGTATCACATATTAAAAATATATCTTATTATAACTACTCATTTCCTCCAATTTGCTATTGGCAATACTTCATAACCCACATTTCTTATAGATATCTAAAATTACAGATTGCTTTCCTTCAATATACAAGTCTATATCTTTTGGATATTTCAAAGCCATCTCTTTTTTTATTGAACTATATCTATATCTATCTTCTTTATGTTGTCTTAAATAATTTCTAAATGTTATATGGCGATACAATTCTTCGTTGTCTTTATCGCATACATACAAATGGTGTACCATTAAATGTAACTTATTTTTATAACTAAATGCTTCCCTACCAGATATCCCCAAATCTCCTTCATATATATATCCAATAGATTCTAATGCTTTTTTTACTTTTTCAAAATTTTTGTCAATCACAACATCTATGTCAATAATTGGCTTTGCCGCTAATCCTTCAACAGATGTGCTTCCTACATGCTCAATTGAATTTATTTTTCCAGACAAAACTGTTAATAATTCATCTTTTATACATTCAAATTCATTTTTCCATTCTGGATTATAATCTTCTACTATTATATGTTTCGTTTTCATTAAAACCTCCTCTACAATTTACTAACCCTTTATTATAGATGTTATTTTAGTTCTCTTTATTAAATAACATCAAACTCTTTCATCAAATCATATTTGAATTTAGATAAAGACTTATTTAAAAAATTCTCCTCTTCATAATCGAATAAAATATTGATAATTTCTTTTTCATTTAATATGCTAGAATACTCTTCAGCAAAATCCTTAAGATACCCATTATTATAAATATACGCCTTTCTAATTATATCCCTTGCAAACGAGGTCATCTCTTTATATTTATCTTTTAAATGAAATATCTCCACCGACTCTTGTATACTGTCTATATTCTTTGTATCTAAGTAATCAAATATTTGAATCTCAAATTCTTCAGATAATCCATATAAGTAATCAATATCAACAACATCTGACTCCAACTTAAAATTTGTCTTAAATCTATACATACCCATATGATTATCCATATACGGATGAAAGTGTATTCGATCCTTATCATTATCACTTTTTTCCTGATTGCATGTCTTACATGACGGTATAAGATTATAAAGACATAACGTCAAATACTCATACTTTGCTTTTGGAAAATAGTGATCTATATCTCCATTAAATTTATTAGGCTTTTTAACTTGTCCTTTGTAATAGACATCTATAAAGTTTCTATTGCAATAAGGACATGAATGGATATCTAATACATGTATAATTTTAGGTACTTGTGATTTTCTAAAATTAGCATATCTATTCAAAAAGAAAATCTTGGATTCATTCTCAATTTTAGTATTTGCCATCTTTTCTTTATACTGGAAGTGCTTTTGTGGTGATGAAAAGAAAAAATCCTTTAATTCTTTATAATCTTTTTTTCCATATTCATATGAATTATTCTTCCAAATCAAGTATTTTTCTTCACTATCAAATATAAGTTTTTGTAAAGAAATATCATTACCTATTATCCATAAAAATTCTTTTAAATTGTATTTATAAAACCAATCCCAGAATATTTGTTCAATATTTTGTTTTTTATTTTCAAGATCAATTCTAATCATCTGTATCACCATTTAATATTTTTTTTATTTTATTTAGTTTTTCATAATCAGTTTCTATCTTTATTTGTTCTAATAAACTATCTTTCAATTTATGGGATTTTTCTCTGCTTTGTCTATACATGTACTCAAGCTTTTTTCGTAATGGTAATTCTCCAATAGAATTTATCAAAAATTTTTCATACTCTATATCATAATTTTCCGAATCATTTTTCAAATCAGTAATTAACTTAATTATTTTCCCATAAGAAAATGCACCTATTGTTTTTTCTAAAATAAAACTATCTTTTAAAATTTCATAAATATTCGCGCGAATGTATTATGAATTCTATCACTCTTTTTATCCATAGAAACTATGTTAATTTTACTATTTTCTTTTTTAGTATTATAATTATCTTCTGTATCATTTATCTTCTCCAAGCAATAAATATGTTCTGACATTATGTCAGTTGTCATAAATGGAGAATGTGTTGATAATACTATTTGAATTTTTCTATTTTTATATTGTTCTATTTCATCACATAAAAATTTAATAAACCGTCTACTCCATTCTGGATGCAGACTTTGATCAGGTTCATCTAATAGAATTATTGATAATTGATTTTCTTTAGCTCTTGTTACTATATCAAATATTTTTGATAGTAAATTTAAGAACTTTTTTTCACCTTCGGATAAATTTAAATACTTAATTTTAAATCTCATTGTTATATCACTATATTCATTATTTAAATAATTATCATATATTTGAAATACTTTAACTAGTGACTCATCAATTTCTGAATTACACTTAATGGATATATATTTTTTATGAAAATAAAACTCTTTCAAAGAATTTAATGCTTCTAAAAACTCTTCAGTAGCTATTTGATACCTACTATCGGACCCCAATCCAATTGTACTTTCCATTCTCGAATATAAATATCTACTTATGCAAATTAACTTAGTGTAAACATCTAATATCTTATCCTTTTTATAATAATCTATTACTTTCATTAAATTTTCATATTCAATTTTCTTGTTTGATAGAATCCCCAAAAGATACTCCGAGTTACTTTGTATAAACTTATCAATTTTTAAATTATTTAAAAATTCGATATGCTTATTGTTAGAGAAATTAATATTTACTTCTTTTTTATTGTTATTATTTCGCTTACTATTATCATCTATCATTCCACATATTCCTTTAATAAACTGATGTATAATATAACTAGATAATGTATCTAACATGAAGATTTCCTTAATATTCTCCGATTCTTTTTCTTGATTTTGTTCACTATGTTGTGTAGCTCTTAACATATTTATCCTATCTGACTTATCAATATACAAGATTTTTTCCAAAGTATTAACCCATTTTTTTATTTCTTCATTTTCATAATCTGATCCATAATCCAAACCATAATCAAAATCAGGAGTAATTTCAATTGCGGCTAAATCAGCGTGAAAATTCAAATTATTTTTTATTTTCATATTACTAATAAACTTATGTGGCATTTCTATGCTAGCTTTTAAATAATATCTTCTTTTAAATAAGTAATCGTTCTTCTCATAGTTTTCCTCATCTTTTCCTATGTAATTATACCTGGTATTTATTCTATCGCTATAATTATTTGATATGTAACTTATTCCTATTTTATCCGTAATTCTATATCCAAGTGATGGATATTGACGAAAAAAATGTTCAACAACATGAAAACTATCATTATCTTTTTTAATTATTAAACCAATTGGAATTTTATAAAATGCTTCTGTAAATTTGTTAAAATCAAAATTCATTAAATTATTTCTAAATAATTTTGTTATTTTATCATTAGATTCTATGTCATCCATAATCTCAATCCCGAAGTAATCTCCTTGAATGTGATAAAGTATGAAATAGCTATCAATAACTTCACTTCTAGATCTACCTTTTCTTTTTATTGATTCGTCACACCTATCATCTCTATTCATTCCAAGTATATCTAATATTGTTGTTTTCCCAGATCCATTCTTGCCAAGTAACATAGTAATATTTTTAATATTAGTGGGGTACAATTTATCCATATATGATACTTTATTCTCAATAATTAATTTATTATTTATAATTTTTACATCAAAATTAGGTGAAAAATTAATCTCCTGTTTTTTGATTACATCATTAAATTTTTCTATATACAAATATATAAGTTCCATGCACTTTCACACCAATCCAATTATTTTTATAAAACAGTTAATAATAAATTGATTCAAAAAAATTCTCTATAATATTTCTTTTATTCTGCTTATTTTATTTACTATATAAAAAATCACCAACACAACAATACTTATTTACAATTCAATAATATTTTTTAAAAAGCTACCTTCTTCTGCCAAAAAACGGATCTTTCTCCAGAGAATATCTTTAAAATCTAGCTTTCTTTGCAGTAATATTGCTAACTCTTGTACTGTCATTAGTATAATATTTACAGTTCTCCCGTTTGCGAAAGTCTCAATAGCTTCATTCGAATAGCCTGAATAACTAATAAATAGACCTCTTGTAAACCCAGATTTCGATGATACTTTCTCATTAAATATTACTAATTCACCTTTATCTATTGGAGATTTTGTCCACTTTGCTTCAAGCAAATAAATCTCTTTATTTAGTATGAAGCTACCATCGATTTGCTCTCCAGTTATTTTAAAACTACTTCTAGGCTCAAACCCATTTTGTTTAAACAATTCAAATAAATACTTTTCAAATGCAAATCCACGCTTTTGATTATTTTCTATAGATGTTAATTCCACTAACTTTTTTAAGTTTTCCTCATAATTAAATGCTGTCTTAGTTATATTTTCTTTTGGTGATGTTGGTTTGACAGTGCTTTTCTTACCCATAAGCCTATTTGCAATATCTATACAGTTTGTAAACAATTTCTTTTCATTATCACTTATTAAGATATTATCTTTCATATAACTAAGTAATTCCATTAACAATTTACCTACAATAACATTATCATAATCCAAAATAATTTGCCTTAGCAGCTTTGCTTTTGAAGCATATTCATATTTTTGATAAACATCAATATTCATTACACTATAAATAAACTTCTGAAATTTTGCGTTGCTAAAATCCAGTAAATAGCCGGAACTCATTCCAAAAAGCTTTTCAAATTTTTCCTGTTCATTAAAAGTTAATATTGCCATAAATATCCTCCATTTAAATCTTATCAAATTATATTTCAAACTGCCGATTATAGATATAATCGCTACTTCAAACCATCTACCCTAATTATACAACACATTTTACATTTTTTCCTTTATTTTTCCACAATGTGCAAATATTTTTATAATCTGATATCTATCCACCTTTTCTTAACTCCACTAATAATAATTCCTAAATTCACACAAAAATGGGCATAAAAAAATGAAACTGACTTTTTTATTTCATCTATCAGTTTCATTTCAATATAATATTATAAAATCTTATTTATCTTAATAATCTTTTTATCCCACAATTAAACTTTCTTTAAATCTAGCTTTAACTTCATCCGCTATTATTGATTTATCAATATTATCTCCACCAGAACTCTTCATTAATCATTCGACTCTAATCAAAAAAATATATATCCTTCTTCCCAACAACAATAACCAATACCTTCTTTAAATCATCACCTTCAAATTCATTTCTAATAAAATTACTTTCCTCATACTTCTTAAGCTGCTTTAAACCTTCTTCTTTTACTTTTTCTAATGTGTTTCTTTCACTTTCTTTTATATACTTCAATTCAATAAGATATTGAAATTTAGTTACATCCTTAAATTGAATTTTTCTTTTTAAAAGTATATCTACATATCCTTTGTTATTTTCCACTTCACTTTGAACAAAATAAGTACTATCTACGCCTAAAAGTGTAATTATCATCATTTTAATATGCTTTTCATCCATTTGTATTAAATCTCTATTTGATAGATCTTCTAATATCTTCTTTAAAAATTCTATAAAAGGTTCTATATTTCCGTTCATTCTCATTTCATTAACAGCTATTCTTACATCTCGTACTTGAATATCATAATCTTCATTAATTTTTTGAAAGTATTGCTCCCAATATATAGTTTTTATAACGTGATTGGGTATTTTAAGAACTGTTCCAAGTGGTCCTTGCTCTTTAATAGTAAGCATTCCAAGGTAAAATAAAAGTGATTTAAAGTTTTCTTTTACACTGTACATTGTATGAATATTGAATCTATCTACAAGCATTGTAGAAGTTTCACCTGTAGTCATTATTTCTTCTAATGCTTCTTTATCATTAAAATTATAAGCTAATTGATTTACTTTACCATAATCTGTTTTTACATTATTATCTATCATTTCCTCTGGGTATTCATTATAAGATAAAAATTTATTTAAAAAATACATTGACATATCCGGATTAAATACGCTTTTACCTCTTTTATTAAATTTATATCCATTATAGTATGTTGTCATATCTTCACATATTTTATTTTTTAAATTTATATCAGTTATTGACGCTTCATTTATAACTGATAGAAGTTCTTCTTTTGTAAAGCCCATCATACCATTTAAATTCTCATCTAGTGTGTAGTTCATTGTTATATTAAATCCACTAGTTAAGTCATCTAGCATTATAGGACTTACACCTGTCATAAATATTCTATTAAAATTATCCATAGTAGCATCTTTTATAGCTTTGTAAAACACTTTAACAAAGCCCTGCCCATGAAGTATGCTTTCATAAGTATTTTTTTTACCACCTGTTATAAGTTCGTTTGCAAAATTATCATATTCATCGATTAATACAAAAATTTTTTTATCATTTATTTTACTGATCATATTAATATAAGCTACCACCATTTCAGCACTCATATCTTCAATTGATTGTTTGTTTTCTTCTAATATATGATTATATTTATGCATAAATTGTATTGCCGATGATCTAACTATAAAATTAAAACTTTTCCTAAGTTCTTCTTCCCCATGACCTGCATCTATCCCTGCAAAACTTATTTTCCAAACTAAAAATTCATTTCTCTCATCAGTTGGATTTTTGCCTATATATAAACCTTTAAATAAATCTTCAAATTTATCTTTTTTGTTTATATCATAATAATTTTCAAGCATTGATATAAATAAACTTTTTCCAAATCTTCTTGGTCTTATAAAAAATTGATATGGTGCATAGTTATCTAAAATTTCTATATAATTAGTCTTGTCAACATAAAGATATCCTTTATTTCTAAGTACTTCAAAATTTGATATTCCATAAGGTATTCTTTTCATTCATTCACCTTCCTAAATGGTTTAATTTACATATCTATTATTATATCCTATATTTCTTTTTTCTAAAATAAATATTGTGAATCTTAACTCATTTGGTATTTAGGTATCTCCAAATTTATTGTTAGAGCTTTTATAGTAAATCAAAATGACCACGCCTTCAAAATACACTCCCCTTCACTTAAAGGCCTTTCTTCGTCACCATCATAAAAAAAGCAAATCATATCATCTTCAACATCTTCCTCACCACTATGAAAACAATCACTTATACCCTCCCCAATATCTTCATCCAAAGTTTCTATATCCACTTCTTTTTTCTTACGTTTATTTGATTTCTTATTTTTTTTAGACTCTAAAGGTATGGGAATCGTATCCTGCAAATTATTAAAATTACCATAGTTCAAATTACTATCACTCATATTATCATCGGTTTCATTAATATTCTTATGAATAATTTTTAAATTTCCTATTTCATTCTCGCTAACATTTTCTTCTTTACCTTTACTTATGGCGCTTTCTATCATTTCATTTTCACTAACAGCTACTTTAAGAAATACTTCTCCTAGATTATCAGCTGTTTGCTCTATTGGATTTTCTTTCACTTCAACTTCAATCTCATTATTTTTTATATTTTCCTCTTTATCATTAGACTTATTTTCTTCTTTTATCCTGATATTTTGGTGCTTCCCAAAATTTCTAACCCTATAAACATTATTTTCAGTAAGTTCAATCATTTCTAATTCCATTAACACATCTAAAGCTAATTTAACTTGATAAGTACCTCTATTAAATTCTATTGCCAAGGTTTCTATTGTATATGGAATATTTTTTGACATATATAAGTCACCTTCTAAATTAACTTTTCCAGCTAAAAGTACAAGTGCCATCCAAATATAATGAATTAAATCTCTTTCTGGCTTCATGTCTATTATTTTAGATTTAGTATCACTATACATATCAACTCTAATTTTTACATTTTTTCTTTCTCTCATATCAATCATACCCCTTCATATTTATATAGTAATAAGTCACTCTACTAAAAATGTTCTTATATGCAGAAAAGTTCCGTATTGTGGCAAAGCCACTCTTTTTATAAGTGCATAGCTGCTCTTTTTTTATGTGAAAAGTTCTTAATTGCAGCATAGCTGCTCTTTTTTATGTGTATATTTAATATATATGCATTACTTAATAACATTTCATAAAATTAAATGAATTTTTTTCTATTAAGATATTACAAATTTTTCATATTAATCAAATTTCAAGAGAGAAAATGTTTTATTCTAAAAGAATAAACTACAGTATCTTATTTTAAAATTTTTGCAAGCCAAATAAGGCAGTCTATTTTTAGACTGCCTTATAAACTCTATGCTTTAAATAATATATTATTTTATTATCTGATAAAATACAAAAAGAAGCACCGCTACTCATTAAATTCGAATGATTTTGCGACAGCCCCTTTATGATTGCATTATTGTTAATTTCTCGCATATCCATTTATATCTAAATTTATAATTTTATCGTAAATATCTGGTGTTATTAGATAATAATCTGCTAAAAAAATAAGAGCTAAACATCTCAAACCATTTAAAGCAAACATATTATCACTTTCAACTCTTATTTACTAATGAATTATCTATTTTAAACCGTTTGCAATATTTGAAATTATTATTTATTTCTTCTAATGCATGATTTTAGCACATTACATATTGTCATTTGAATTACATAGTATTCAATCAAACCCAAACTTATCTATCCATAATATCCTTAAACATCTTTTCTCTTTCTGAGTACTGACCTTTATAAATATCTAAATAATCAAATATTGCAAAAGAAAAATCCACAAATGCTCGTCCTTTAGCTGTTATAATATTCTTATCTATTACCACCCTATTCTCCACATAATTTTCCCATGGAAATGGATCTACTACACCAAGTTTCTTAATTTTCTCTATTGAACAAGTAGTTGTGAATTTACATTTATTTAATATGCCAGATCTACCAAGATATTGAGGCCCATGACATATGGCTGCAATCATCTTTTCTTCTTGATCCAGCTTGAGAATTAATTCTGTTAATTCTTTCTTTTGCTCACGAATTAAACCACCAGGGATAATAAGTCCTTCAACATCATCTAGTTCCATTGCCTCTTGTAATGTTAAATCAGGTTTATACGAAATACCAGATTCACTAACAACTAATTCACAATTATATCCCACTGTAATTACATCTTTTTTGCCAACATTCCTAATTTTATGTAATGCTAACGTAACCTCAAAGTCAGCAAATTGATCTGAAATAAAACAAAGTATTTTCCCCATACATATCACTCCTTCTGTTAGTAATAATTGTATAACATTTAACTGTTAATATAAAATAAAAAATGGTTATACCTAATATAATAATAAAGTATAGATTATTATATTAGGCCTTATCTATCTCTAACATAAATAGAAGCCTATCCCAACTAAAATAATACTTTAACATAAGTATATTATTAAATCTTGATAGACTTCTATTAATTAAGGCACATTAATATTTTTATATTGAATCTTTTAATATATTAAATTTTCATACTTAGTCTTCAAACTATAGGCTATTCTTTAATATATGAGCAACAATAATCTGCTACTTCTTTTACAATTAAACTAAACTTTGAATTTGCTGGAACCTCAAAACTTTCCCCTTCTTTATATGTAACAAACTTATCTGAATCAGGTAACTTAACATCCATTGATCCACCTAAGATTTCCATTATTTCTTTATCACCTGTTCCAAACTCATAATCACCTGGTAACATTATTCCGAGTGTTTTTCTTTCCCCATCTTCAAATATAACTGTTCTGCTTGTTACCTTTCCCTCGAAATATACATTTGCTTTTTTTACTGCTGTGACATTTTTAAATTCACTCATTTTTAGCCCTCCATTATTTATTTATTATTTATATTAAAGTGTCTTTTTCAGTTAATAATTAACATTTAAAAATGAACACCCTAACTTTTCTTTATTAGGCACATTAAATAAAATAATAAGTCAAAGATGTGCCTATGTAAATTTTAATTTACTTACGCCTTGTTCATTCCAAACTCCAAATCCTTCTGAATATTTTTTATCTAAAAACATAGGCAATCTATCTTCAAGTCCATCTGCAAGATTCAGTTTTAGTAAATCATCTTTATCAACCCAAAATACTTTTCCCTCATCAGTTTTTTCTAATAACTCTCCACTAAATACATCTGTTCTATAATTAAATATAAAATATTTTTCACCAGTTTCATTATTATACCAGTTAATTATTCCACATGGTTCTAAATTTGATATAGTTAAACCCGTTTCTTCTTTTATTTCTCTAATTGTTGATTCTACTATACTTTCGCCATCTTCCATATGTCCTCCTGGGAATGAAATTCCTTTCCATGACTTAATTCTATCTTGAACTAAAACTCTATTAGTTGTCTTATCATAAACCATACACATATTTGTCAATTCTACCTTAGCCATTATTTTCACTTCACCTCGCAAACTTAAAATAATTCTCGCATTTATTTACCTGATATATTACCTAACAATTCGAAAAATTTACTTTTAAGAAATGTTCAAGTCTATCGAATGCTTCCTTTAAAATTTCATCTGAATAACAATATGATATTCTCATATAACCTTCCCCAAGTGTACCAAAAGCTGTACCTGGTACGCAAGCTAGTTTTCCTTCATTTAATAATTTTTCACAAAACTCCTCTGAAAGCATATTAAATTTTTTAATTGAAGGAAAAATATAAAATGCTCCTTTAGGTTCTGCAACTTCTAAATTAAGTTCTTTTAATCTATTCATGCA
>Ga0302173_10000875_pt1 | contig 15728 bp, 13 predicted proteins | sample I_Fen_N3_1_FD_198785 | JGI IMG/M metagenome (GOLD analysis project Ga0302173, IMG submission 198785) | Peat permafrost microbial communities from Stordalen Mire near Abisko, Sweden - I_Fen_N3_1 | ecosystem: Environmental > Terrestrial > Soil > Wetlands > Permafrost | place: Sweden: Abisko... | reverse complement strand
AATATAATCTTAAAATCAATATTAAATCCTGAGGATGAAGTTATTACTTTTGCACCATACTTTGGAGAATATAATAATTATGTTCAAAACTTTGATGGTAAACTTATAGTTATCCCTACAAACCCTGAAAATTTTGCGCCAGACATAAATGCTTTGTCCAATGCTATTACATCAAAAACAAAAGCTTTAATAATAAATAACCCAAATAATCCTACAGGCGTTGTTTATTCAAAAGAAGTAATCCAAGAGTTAGCTAATGTACTTAATGTAAAGCAAAAAGAATTCAATACAAGTATCTATTTAATATCTGATGAACCCTATAGAGAAATAGTTTACGATGATATTGAAGTTCCTTGCCTATTAAAATATTATAATAATACTTTTATAGGTTATTCTTATAGTAAATCATTATCTTTACCTGGCGAACGTATAGGATATGTACTTATAAATACGTTAATGGATGGTTTTGAAGATATGACTTCTGCATTGAACATTGCAAACAGAATTTTAGGTTTTGTTAATGCTCCATCATTATTCCAAAGAGTAATTGCAAAGTCTTTAGGTGCAGAAGTTGATGTTAGCATATACAAAAGAAACCGCGACCTTTTGTATAACCACTTAATATCTCTTGGTTTTGCTTGTGTTAAACCACAAGGTGCCTTTTACCTTTTCCCTAAATCGCCAATTGAAGACGATAAAAAATTCTGTGAAGATGCAAAGCAATTTAATTTATTACTTGTCCCTGGTTCAGCCTTTGGATGTCCTGGCCATGTGAGATTAGCTTACTGCATTTCATATGAAAAAATTGCACGTTCACTACAAGCATTTGATAAACTTGCAGCATTATATACCTTAAAATAAAAAATTTACTAAAAATATATTAAACAAATAGAGACTAGATATCTAGTCTCTATTTTAAATTAAAATTATTCTAAGTTAATCTAATCTCTAAGCTGCTTTTTTAAAAATATATTTCCCTTAAATTGTTTCAAAGTTAAGAAAAAATCTAATGTTAATGTAACTGATAAAAAACAAACTGCTATAATTAAAAATCTTTCTGATTCTTTATAAATGCTATACACCGTTGGATGCAAAAAATAAATACCTATTACGCTAAGCAATGTCCAATATAATGAAAACTTAAGGGTCACAAATCCATGAATGTTATACTTCATATTGGAATAATCCCAATAAACTTTATTAAACATATGTTTTAAAATATATCCACTTATATATTCTACTGTTGTTGGTATTAGAAAACATAATAATATTAAAGGTATTCCATTAATATCTAACATCTGATTGTATAGAATTAAAATTGTACCTGCAATTCCATACATAGGCTTAAATGGTCCTATTAAAAATCCTTCCTTTTTAAATTTCTTGGTAACCGTAAAACTATACAATTCTTCTATTATCCATCCAATAAAAGAATAAAATATAAAGTTAAATGATACATAGAATATTCCATTCATACTTTTGCCACCCTCTACTATAATTTACAACTAGTCTTTGTAGTTATGAACCTTTTTATCCAATATAACACTAAACTTTTTGTATAAGGCATAATATTAAAATCTAATATTTTATTTGAATTTTATATTGCAATTTGATTAAAATTATTTTACATTTTATAAAATTTAATTTCATCATTGACAACCATTGTTAATAGAAGTATACTTAATTCATAGTATCAATTGAATTCAATTTAATTTTGTCAAATTCCATTTATCTTATGTAAACATTTATGGTATATAAGTAAATAACATTATCTTAACTACACCCTAAATATAATTAATAAAGAACTATATATATTTAAATGATCAATTATGCTTTATCGACTTTATTTATCAATTGTACATTATTAAATGTGATATATTTATTTAATCAATAAAAAATATAGTTGGAGGAATGAATTATGAAAATTTTAGCTTTAGAATTTTATAAAAATGGAGAAATGAAAGAAGCATTTGCACTCGGAGGTTCTCTTGAAAAGGAAAAAATTAATGTTGATAAAAAGTATTCTGCAAGTTTACAAAATTATTTAATCGATACAGGCAAAGAGGTTATTTTAGTCGATACAGGTCTTCCTGTTGAAACACCTGATTTTGAAGCAAAGCCAGATCAAATGTTGTACATGGGAGAAAAAATTGCAGATTTCAAAACAGCATTAAAAAATATAGGCTACGAACCAACTGATGTTACTAAGGTTGTCCTAACTCACAAGCATCCAGATCATGCTGGTGAATTAAGATTATTTGATCATGCTAAAATTTATCTTTCGCATGTTGAAGCTGATGCAATGAATATAGATGGTGAAAATGTAATTAAAGTTGATTTCAAAGATGGACAATATAAAAACTTTGAGAAAAGTGAAATTATAAGTGAAAATATTATTATGTTACCAGGTTTTGGACATACTACTGGTAATTCATTAATTGTTGTTTACAACGAAGGAATTCATTATATGATTCATGGTGATATAACTTATACAGATGAAGCTTTAAGGCAAAATCAATTATCAGTGGTTTTTGAAGATAAAGAATTGGCAAAAGAAACATTAGAAACTGTAAGAACTTTTATTAAAGAAAATGATACTGTATATTTATCAACTCATACTCCAGAAGGTGTATCTTCATTAAAAAACAATACAATTATGAAATTATAATTTTTTCTTATTAATAAGTCCTATACTACATTATAATTTAGTATAGGACTTTATTTATTTGATAATAATTTCTTAACATCCTTACAACATTCAATAGATAATAAAATTTAAAATTAATTACTTCACTTTTTGAATGTGTCTAATAAAGTTGTATCTGTTATAATAAGATTATCAAATTATTCTTAGACTCAGATTAATAGCAACACATATTGTAGAAGTATTTGTTCATAAAATTTATCCTTTAGTTACTTAACTCTATGTGGATTTATGATTATAATATTTCTCTGAACCTTAGATAAAAATATATTTTTGGAGGCTTATTTACATATGGAAAGAATTTATTACGCTAATCAATACCTTAAGGATTTTACTGCTGAAATTGCTGATATACAAGAAATTGATAATAAATTTCACGTTATATTGGATAAAACAGCATTTTTTCCAGGTGGTGGAGGACAAAGCTGTGACCTTGGAAATTTAGGCGATCAGAGAATCCTTGATGTTTATGAAAAAGAAGACATTATTTATCACGTAGTTGAAAAAAAACCTATTAAAATACATAAGGTTAAATGTGAAATTGATTGGAACAGAAGATGTGATGGCATGCATCAACATTTAGGTCAACATATTTTATCTGGTGCATTCTTTAATCTTTTTAATGCAAATACTTTTGCAATACATTTAGGTAGTGATATAAGTTCTGTTGATATATTGGGAATCTTAAATGAAAATCAAGTAAGAGAAGCAGAAATGCTTGCAAATAAAATTATAGGTGATGCTTTAAACGTAGAATCCTTTATTCCAACAAAAGCTGAACTGAAAAAATTATCACTTAGACGTGCTCTTCCAAATACTGAAGAAGATATTAGAGTTGTTAAAATTGGTGATTTTGATATTAATGCTTGTTGCGGTCTTCATCCTTCATCAACTCAAGACTTAAGACTTATTAAAATAAAAAAATTTGAAAAACATAAGGAAGGAACAAGAATAGAATTCTTAGCTGGGGATCGTGCTGTTTCTGACTCATTTAAAAAAGATGAATTTCAAAATTCTATATGCAAATATTTAAATTGCAATGAAAATGAAGCTATAAATGGAATAAAGAATTTAAATGAAAACCTTCGTGAAGCTAATGAAATGAATAAAAGTCTTAATATTTTATTAGCTAAATATCAAGTTAAAGAAATTATTGAAAATGCAACTGAAATAAATAACATCAAAGTTATAAAAGAAATATTTGATGGTGAAAATCTAAAATATGTAACTAATCTTACTTCTAAACTTATTGAAAATGAAAATACCATTGCTCTAATGGCTGTGAAATCTGAAGATAAGGTTAATCTTCTTTTTGCTTGTTCTAAGGATATTAAAGACGTAAAAATGAATGATCTTTTAAAAGATGCTATATCACTTATTGATGGTAAGGGGGGTGGAAGTCCATTCCAAGCTCAAGGTGCTGGTAAAAATAATGCAAACCTTGAAAGTGCCCTAGACTACGCCTTTAATAAAATATCACAAGTTCTTAATTAGTACTTATTTTATTTTGAAGAAACTTTAATTTAAAAACATGCTAAACTACACTGGGTTTAGCATGTTTTTTTGATTTTTATTTTAAAAATTCATAACGCAAATTTTGCTGATTTAATTTGAATATAATAAACTAGAAATTTAACTTCTTTAGTAGATTCATTACAACCTTAATATTAAAGTTACCTCTAATCCACTAAAAAAGTTAAATTTAATTACCTTTATTCTTCTATTTTAACTACGTCATAACCTTCTTCTTCAATTGCTTCTTTTAATTCTTCGTTACTATTTGTAGTTTCAACTATTGCATAATTATTTTCAAGGCTAACTTCTACTGATGTTACTTTATCTAAACCTTCTAAAGCATCTTTTACATGACCTACACAATGCTCACATTTCATTCCTTCAATTAATATTTTCTTTTTCATATCTTTTCCTCCCTATTCTTAATAAAAATTTGTAACCTATACTTTTATATTGTTAATTAATTAGGCCTTAAAGTTTCTAAGTCTTAGTGCATTTGTAAGTACTGAAACTGAGCTTAAGCTCATTGCAGCAGCTGCTATTATTGGATTTAGTAATGGTCCTCCAAAAATATGAAGAACACCCATAGCAACTGGAATTCCTAGTACATTATATCCAAATGCCCAAAATAAATTTTGTCTTATATTTTTAATGGTTGCTTTACTTAATTTAATTGCAGTTATAACATCCATTAAATCACTTTTCATAAGAACTATATCCGCAGATTCAATTGCAACATCAGTACCTGTTCCTATTGCAATTCCAACATCCGCTTGTGCGAGTGCTGGTGCATCATTTATTCCATCTCCAACCATAGCTACCTTTTGATTTTCTCCTTGAAGTTTTTTTACTTCATTTGCTTTATCTTCTGGTAAAACTTCTGCGAGCACTATATCAATTCCTACTTGGGTTGCTATAGCATATGCTGTTTTCTTATTATCACCAGTAATCATAGCAACTTTTATACCCATTTTATGAAGAGCTTCTATGGCACTTTTACTACTTGGTTTAACAGTATCTGCAACCGCTATTATACCTCTTAATGTTCCATTAATTGCAATGTACATTGGTGTCTTTCCCTCATCGGCTAATTTATCTGAATCCATATTATCAATGTTTATATTTTTTTCATCTATTAACTTTTTATTTCCTATTAAAATAGTTTTTCCATCTATTTTTACTTCTATTCCATGTCCCGGAATTGCATTAAATTCTTCTATTGGTTTAAGCTCTAAATTTCTTTCTTCCGCACTTCTTACTATTGCTTCACCTAAAGGATGCTCCGATCCCTTTTCAGCACTTGCGGCTAATACTAATATTTCATTTTCAGATATCCCATTAGTTATAACATCTGTAACAACAGGTTTCCCTTCAGTAATTGTACCTGTTTTATCAAATACAATAGTCTTTATTTGATGGGTTGTTTCTAAAGCTTCACCACCTTTTATTAATACTCCATTTTCAGCACCTTTACCTGTTCCAACCATTATTGCAGTTGGAGTAGCAAGACCTAATGCACACGGACAAGCTATTACAAGTACTGCTATAAATATTGTTAGTGCAAATACGGAACTTTCTCCTGCTATTAACCACCCAACCGCTGATAATATAGCTAAAATAATTACTGTAGGAACAAAATATGCTGAAATAACATCTGCAAGTTTAGCTATTGGTGCTTTCGACCCTTGTGCCTCTTCAACTAACTTAACAATTTGAGCAAGTGCAGTGTCTTTGCCAACTTTAGTCGCCTTATACTTAATAAATCCTGTTTTATTAATGCTTGCTCCTATTACATTACTGCCTATACTTTTTTCCACAGGAATGCTTTCACCCGTTAACATTGATTCATCAATTGCTGTACTACCTTCAATGACGTCTCCATCCACAGGTAACTTTTCACCAGGTTTTACTAAAATAATGTCTCCAACTATTACTTCTTCTACAGGAATTATCATTTCATTATTATTTCTTACAACAGTTGCAGTCTTAGGTGCTAGACCCATCAACGCTTTAATGGCCTGAGATGTCTTGCCTTTTGAAATTGCTTCTAGATATTTCCCGAGTGTTATTAAGGTTAAAATAACTGCTGCTGATTCAAAATATAAATGCATTGCATATTCTGTTTCTCCAGAATCTATTTTATAAATACCAAATAAACCGTATATAAATGCTGCAAGTGTACTTATAGCAATTAATGAATCCATATTAGGACTCAATTTAAATAAGTTTTTAATTCCAATAGTATAAAACTTGTATCCCATTATCATTACTGGCAATGTCAATATTACTTGAATAATTGCAAAGTTTAAGGGGTTCATCATAGAATCAATTAAATGTGGAAGTGGCATTCCTAACATATGTCCCATAGTTATTATTAAAAGTGGAACTGTAAAAATTAGTGATACTATAAATCTAATTAATAGTACTTTGCTTGCTTCTAGCTTTTTCTTTCCTTCAGCTTTTTCTTCTTCCTTAATTAATTTATATCCAGCCTTATCTACAGCAGCTTTAATTTCACCATAACCAACTTCATCTTCATCTATATTTACAGTAAGCTTTTCAGTTGCAAAATTAACAACAGCACTTTGAACTCCCGAAATCTTCTTAGTAACCCTTTCAACTCTATTAACACATGCAGAACATGTCATTCCTTCAACCTTGAAAGTGTATGTCTTTAAGTTTTTCTTAACACTATATCCTGCCTTTACTACTGCAGCTTCAATGTTCTGATTATTTAACTTCGCTTCATCAAATTCAACATTTAAAGTTTCTGTAGCAAAATTAACATTTGCATTATCCACACCATCTAACTTTCCAACAAATCTTTCAACTCTACTTGAACAAGCTGAACATGTCATCCCTTCAATTTTAAATGCTTTTTTATTCATAATTAAATTTCACCTCTTTACTTCTTAATTTTATAATTAAATCACTATTTTTAATGTAATTCTTCTATATTATTTAGAAAGTAATTTTTCTAAAACCTTATTAAATTCTTCTATCTTTTCTTCTGGATTATTGTTATTGCACGCTTCTTTAACACAATGACGCAAATGCCCTTGCAAAATCATTAAATCTGCTTTTTTTATTAAAGATTGTACTGCCAGTAATTGATTAGCTACATCTATACAATATCTATCATCTTCAATCATTTTTATTATTCCCTCAATTTGACCTTTTGCTGTCTTTAATGATTGTAGTGCTTTTTTTCTTTCTTCACTCATAATTTTCCTCCCTCGCCCCCACCGGGGGGTATAACTTAATATTATTATACTTCAATAAGTTACTTTGTCAATATATAAATTGATTTCTTATGTTTTATTAATATATGTTTTTCGCAAAATAGGCGGGCTAAAAAGCCCGCCATTATTTTATATGTCCAATTTGGATTCCTCCAAATACTCTATGAATACCTTAACTATATCAGGATCAAACTGTTTTCCTGAACACCTTTGTAATTCCTTAATAGCATCTTCTTTACTTAAAGTTTTTTTATAAAGATTATTATTAATCATAGTATCATAAGAATCTGCAACACTTACAATTCTAGCTATTAATGGTATGCCTTCTCCACTTAATTTAAGAGGGTATCCCTTTCCATCCCATCTTTCATGATGAGTTAAAACACCTTTTGCAACATTATCTAACTGATCGGATGCTTTTACAATTCTATATCCTTTTTCTGTATGCGTTTTAACTATTTCAAATTCATCCTCTGTTAAATTTCCGGCTTTAAGTAATAGATCCTCATTTATCCCTATTTTCCCTATATCATGGAGCTTTGCAACTATTGTAAGTTCATCCATTACAGACATTGGAAGTGATAGTCTTTCTCCAATACCCAATGAATGATTTACAACTCTTTCTGTATGTTCTTCTGTTTCTAAACTCTTAGTTTGAAGTCCTATTTGTAGAGAATACATCATTGAACTGTTAAAGCTACTCTTTTGTAATAACTTTTGCCTATATACCTTATCCTCTGCTTCCTTTAAAGCATTGTATATACTATTATCTGAATTATTTGTTATAGCTGCACCTAAAGATATACTAACATTAATTAATCCATGTTTATAAAACTTACACCGTTTAATTATATTTTTAATAATATTCTCACATTCATAATCACTACTATTAGGAATTAGAATTACATACTCATCGCCACCAGTTCTAAATATTAACTCTCCCTCATTGCAAACATCTCTTAGTACTTGTGCTATAAGTTTTAACAATTCATCACCTTCATTATGCCCCAATGTATCATTTACTAATTTTAGACCATTTGCATCTCCCATTATTACTCCTACTGGAAGATACTCCTCACATAAAAGTTCCTTTACTTTTTCCTCAAAATAAGTTCTATTATATAATCCTGTCAATGTGTCGGTAAAAGTTAAGTACTTCAATTTCTCTTCTGCTTCCTTCTTTTCAGTAATATCTAAAATTAATCCAACCACACCAACAGTTTCATTGTTTTTATCTATTACAGGCACTTTTACAGCTTCAGTATATATTTCTTTTCCATCATCTGATTTAAGTATTGTTTCAGTTTTTATCTTTTTCTTCTTTTGTATTACCTCATTATCCTCTTCTGTATACTTATTTGCTAATTCTTCTGACGGATGTATCTCAATATTAGTCTTACCAACTAATTCGTCCAATCCTTTTCTATTATAAAATTTATCAAATTCTTTATTTACATAAACAAATTTACCATACTTATCTTTATAAAAAATCATTCCTGGCAGTGTTTCCATTACTACCTTCAATACATTTTCTTTCTCTTCTATAATTTTATCTTTTTCGTTTATAATATCTAAATTTGCATATATACCTGCTATAGCTTTTATCTCACCATTTTCATCAATCAATGGAACTATAGTAACTTTTCTATGCTTACCATCTAAATATCCTTCTTCAGTTATAGGCTTCAATGTATTTATGACTAAATTACAATATCTACGACATTGATCATTTTCTTCACTATCAAATATTTCTTCATCATTTTTTCCAATAAATATTTTATTTTGGCTTTTATATATTTTTTCATATTCTTCATTTATATATATAAACCTTAAGTCAAGATTTTTTATCCATATAGGTTGTGGAATATTATCTACTAATAATTTGAACATATTGTATTCCATATCATACATTCCCCTCTATAAATTCACATAAAATAATTATACATCAAATTTTTAAGAACTATAAATATATGATTATAGTTCCTTAATTAATTTGATCCTTAACCTTTTATAAAAATTTACGCTGTAAAAAATTACAGACAATCTCATCTCTTGTGAAAATTAACCTTAATATTTACTATTTCACTTATACTTCCCACTCTCATTGGTGGTCCCCACGTGCCATAACCTGAACTTACAATTAAATTAAAATTGTCTTTTTTCAAATATCCATAACTCTTTTCATTTAAATAGTTTGTAACAAGATTGCCTGGAAATATTTGGCCATTATGTGTATGTCCTGAAAGTTGTAAATCTACCCCTTCTCTTTCTGCTTCAACTAAGCCTTCTGGTCTATGGTTTAAAACTATAATTGGAAGTGATTTATCAACATCTTTCATTATATCCTTAAGTGGAGCAACATCTTGTCCAGTTGCTCTTTTATTTGCTGGATCATTCCTTCCAACTACATAAAAACTATTTGCTACTTTTATTTGTTCATCTTTTAAAAACTTAATATTTGCATCTTCAAAATAAGAAATAGTTTCTGATAAATTTCCAGCGCCATATTCATGATTTCCTGTAATATCATATACTCCATACTTTGATTTTATATTCTTAAAGGTTTCCCTAGAATATTCTTTTAATTTTTTAGGAGTATTTTCATCAAATATATCACCACAAAATAAAACTATATCGGGATTTAACTTATTAATTGATTTCACCATTTCATAAACACCATTTTCATTTATTTCTATTCCCATATGAACATCAGAAACCATAACAACATTTAATGAAGTAATTTCACCTGCATCTTTATCTATATTTACTTCATAATTAGTTATAACTTTATTTTGCGCAGTCCAAATCCCAAAGCCAACTAAAATAAATACTATTATAAATATTGAAATTCCACTAAAATATATTTTTTTTAGAGTTTTTTTGCTGAATGGCTAATATTAATCTTCTTTAAAATCAATCTTAAAATATCAACTATTGAGAATATTAATATAGAATAAATAAAAATCCCAAGATAAATTGCACCAATCAAAGTAATTGTTGATGTTAACCAACTTTCTTTAACTGATAAACCTCTAAGCATATTACTTAAAATAAAAGCCAATGCTATAATCCAATAGATTAACCAATACACTAAATAATATGCTTTATGTTTTAACTTTACATTGTTATTAAAAACTATCTTCTTGCCCTTCACTCCAATGTAGTAACAAAGCATCATATATAAACCCAATATAATAAAAATTACTATATTCATTTTTACTTACCTCTTTTTTATTGTTAAATTGTCTGGTTACGCTTAAAAAATTCTTGATTGCAATTTGTGCCTTTTTTATAGGTGAAAAGTTCTATTTTGCACTTCGTGCCTTTTTTATAGGTGTATAATTTTTTTCTAATATTTCTTTTAATGCACCTTCTGCTAACTTAGCAAAATATTTCGAACAATTTATAATTGCTTTTTCATCTACTTGATATTCTGGATGATGGTGAGCATATGATTTCCCAGTTCCTACTGTAATAAATGCACCTGGTATCTTTCTTTGATAATAAGCAAAATCTTCGCCTTCTAAACCCATAGAGATTTTCTTAACATCATAACTACATCTTGTACCAAGCTTAGTAGTAAAGTCAACCCAATCTTCAGTATTATTCGTTGCTGGTGATCCTGAATGCCAAATAAGCTCTGCACTTCCACCAAAAGATTGTGCTATTCCACTTACTATTTCTTTCATTCTCTTATATATTAGTTCACGTATATCTTCATTTAAAGTTCTAACTGTTCCTTCAAGATATGCAGATTCAGGTATTACATTCCATGTATTGCCACCTTCTATATGTGTTACACTTAAAAGCGCTTTTTCTGTTGCACCTATATTACGACTAATAATTGTTTGAAGTGATGATACTATATTGGTTGCAATTATTATAGGATCTATTCCTCTTTCTGGTTTTGCCGCATGACTTCCAACCCCAGTAATTTTAATTTCAAATCTATCAACAGCAGCAGTCATAGCCCCCGCTTTAATACCCATAATACCGACTTCTGCATCTGAAACATTATGCACTCCAAAAATTGCATCTACATCATCTAAAATACCTGTTGCTAATATTTTCTTAGCCCCATCTGCACTCTCTTCTCCTGGTTGAAATATAAACTTCACTGTCCCAATTAATGATCCTTGATGTCTCTTAACTAAATAAGCAGCCCCTAAAATTGTCGCTACATGAAAATCATGTCCACAGGCATGCATCTTACCTTCAACTTTAGATTTATAAGGCAAGCTTGTCTCTTCTTTGATTGGCAACGCATCTATGTCACATCTAATAGCAACAACAGGTCCCTTAGGATTTCCCTTTATTTGAGCCACAAGCCCTGTTTCTAGGGGTAAATCAAGAACTTCTATATCAACTTTTTTCAATAACTTCTTTATTAACTTTGTTGTTTCAAACTCTTCATTAGGTAATTCAGGATTCTCATGTAATTTTCGATATACACCTATAAGTTCGTCATTTAAATTCTCTATTATTGATAATAATACCTTATTCATCATTTTAATCCTCCTTTTTATTGATGTTTAAATTATAGCATCCCTCTTTACTGTGTCAATACATCTTATATAATTCTTCTCTTCTATCTTTTTTTATATCAAACTTACCTTTAACTTCTCTAATTCTTTCCATTTCTAAATTTTCTATAATCAACATTTCCTTGGAATTTGGTTCATTCAAAATTTCTCCACTTGGACTTACAAAAATTGATGCTCCATTATACTCAACCCCTCCACCTAGACCAATTCTATTTATACCTATAACATAACATTGATTTTCTATTGCTCTTGCTTTTAATAATATAATCCAATGTTCTTCTCTTTCTTTAGGCCAACTCGCTGCTACAGTAATTATTTGGGCTTCTTTAGATACTATTTGAAATATCTCCGGAAATCTTAAATCATAGCAAATGAACGGAGATATTTTAAATTCATTAATTTTGCAAATACAAATTTCTTTGCCACTATAATAATTATTATCTTCTCCTCCATAAGAAAATGGATGTATTTTTATGTATTTAACTAAAATCTTCCCTTCTTTAGAAACAAAGACATATTTATTTTCGCCTTTTTCATCAACCCTTATTGCAAATCCAATTCCTATGTTTATGTTATTATGCATTGCCACATTCTTAATCCAACTTATTATTTCTTCTTCTAATAAAAATAGTTTATGGACATCCATTGTAAATCCTGTTAATACCATCTCAGGGAATAAAATTAATTCTACTTTGTTTTTTGAGGCTTTTTTAACAAAATCTTCAACACTATCCATATTTACTTTCATATCTTCCCAAGCTATATCCATTTGAGCAATTCCTATTATCACTTTTCTTCCCTCATTTCATAAATATTATTTATTAAAATAAAAAGGGAAGTTATTATAACCTCCCTTTTAGCTCTAAAAACTTAACTTCTTACATAAGCAAATTTAATATATTATCTAAATTCTAAATTTTTGTACCATATCATTTAAATTTTGTGCAAGCTCCGCTTCATTTTGTGCAGCAAATGCTATTTCTTCTATTCCTTTAGTTGTATCATCTATATTGCTTACTATTTCTTCCGTTTCTTCCGATGATTTTTGTGCAGTACTTGCCATACCTTCAACTGACTTACTTATCTTATCCATTGTCTCTGCAATTCCTTGTGACATAGCAGATATTTCTTCTGATAGCTTGCTTACAAACTCAGCATCTTTATAATTCTCTTTACCAATTTCAACCATTTCTTCGAATTTAGGATTCACCCGTTCTTGTATAAACTTCAATACTTCATTACTATTTTCAGAAAGATTTCCAAATGCATTTTCTACCTTGGCAACAGTACTTTTAATATCATCTACTGCTGTTGATGACTGTTCTGCAAGTTTTCTTACTTCTTCTGCAACGATAGAAAAACCTTTTCCCTGTTCTCCAGCCCTTGCTGCTTCAATAGCTGCATTTAATGCTAACATATTTGTTTGTTCAGATATGCCTGATATAGTATCTGCCATAATCTTTATATTCTCTACTACTTTTCCATCTTCAATAGCTTGAACTATCCCTTGTCTTTTTTCTAGAAATAGTTTTTCTATTTCTTCTAGAGATGACTTAGCCTTATTTTGCATATTGTTTGTTCTCTCTTTTGCTTTAGTTGCATTATTACTACCTTCTACAGCCTTTCCTGTTAATGTATCAATATTGTTGTCTACTGCCTCTATTGATACTGATATTTCTTCAGCCACTGCACTGGTTTCTTGAATACCAACATTAATATTTTTAATTAAGTCATTAATGCTTTGAGTCATTGATGAAAACTCCTCTACATTTGCAGAAAGTTCTTCACTTGTTGCACTCATATCGTGTGAATTTTTCATTACTTTACTAATTAAATTAATTAAATCTTTTTTCATAAACTCTATACCTCTAGCAAGGTCACCAATTTCATCTTTACGTTTCAAACCTTTTTCTGTAACAACTATCGTGAAATCTCCTTTTGCTAATTTCTTAAAATGTCCTACTGCTAGCCCTAATGGTTTAGAAATTTTGTTATCAATATATATGTATATAATCATCGAAAATATTAGTAAAATAATACAAGCTACTATAATACTTGAAATTATAAATGATATCTTAAAAGCATCACTTTCAGTTTTATTTTTACCTGTAAATACTATACCAATTACTTTGTTACCTTCTCCAATAATAGGTGAATATGTTGTAGCATATTTCATTCCAAGAATTTCCGAACTACCAGAATATGATTTATTATCAAATAAAATTTTAGCTATATCAGAATTAAGCTTAGTTCCAATAACTCTATTATTATTTTGAATTACAGTAGTTACAATTCTTGTATCTTCCAAAAATATAGTAGCATCACATTGAAATTTTGACTTTATATAATCTACGAGCTCGTTTGAATCAAGTTTATATCCTGTTGATATCACTCCAATAATTTCACCTTTTTCATTCTTAACAGGAACGCCTGATCTAGCTGCAAGTTTAACTTGTGTTCCTGGCTCGACTTGAGAATTTGCTTTTCCTTCAAGAGCAATTTTAACATTTGCTTGATTTAAAACGTTATCTCCTTTTTTTTCTGGTTCATGAGTTCTTGCAAGTACATTCCCCTTTTCATCACTTATAGTTATAAATTCTATATTAGAAGCCTTTACAATAGGTTTCAAATCATCTAAAATTCTTTGAGTATCCTTTGTTTCAATTGCTCTTGTTACTGTGGGATTAAGTGCTAATTGATTTGCCATATTAAGAGACTCTCTTTTAAGTTCATTTATTTTATCTTGTAGCACTCCATTTGCTATTGTTATTTCTTCATTTATATTTGTATCTACATAATTATTAAATTTCATAATATTATTAGTTATAATAGTTCCTGATAATAGAATTATCATAACAAAAATAAATCCTACTAATTTAACTTTTAATGAATGTAATTTCATCCCTTTACCTCCCCAAATCTTATAATGTCAAAAAAGTCTGACCTTTAACCACATATGATTCCTGAATTTAACCCAATATACTTTCATTTCGATATAAACTTATAAATTCCTTTTAAATTATTGATATATTACTATTGTTTATGCTTTTGCCTATGTTTTGATTATACAATAAAAAGCATCCTGTTTTTTCACAAGATGCTTAAAATACGCTCATAAATATAAATTATTTTCTAATACTACTATATTCTATATTTAATACATTTATTAAAAATTGCTTCCATTCCAGCCCCAATTTTCAACTTCTTCATATTTAACATATATCTTATTTTTAGGTATTTGTAGCTCTTCCTCATATATTCTACAAACTTCTGCTGTTAACTTAGCATAATCATCTTTATTTGCTTTTCCAAATATTTTAATTTCTATAAAAGCACCCTTTTCTAATTTTTCTCCACCAAGATATAATGAATATTCATCTTCAAATCCAACCATTAAAAACGTCTCACTTTTACCTGGAATTAATTGAATTGCTTCTCCTAATTTCTTCTTTATAATTTCCTCTTTTTCTTTTGAAATTTTTACAGTAACCTTTGATCCTATAAATGGCATATATTTCAATCCCCTTTCATGTTAATTTGATTATATATATTTTAACATTTTACATAATATAAAAACATCCTAATTATTAAATTTCTCTTTTTCACTATCATCACTACCCCACTGTGAAAAATCTACATCGATCCAATTGTCACTTTCCTTATTAAAAATTGTGCTAAGTCTTTTAAGTACTGGTTCTACATCTAGGAATTTCATAGCATTTA
>Ga0302173_10000874_pt1 | contig 15731 bp, 13 predicted proteins | sample I_Fen_N3_1_FD_198785 | JGI IMG/M metagenome (GOLD analysis project Ga0302173, IMG submission 198785) | Peat permafrost microbial communities from Stordalen Mire near Abisko, Sweden - I_Fen_N3_1 | ecosystem: Environmental > Terrestrial > Soil > Wetlands > Permafrost | place: Sweden: Abisko... | reverse complement strand
GTCAGACTCAATACAATAGTGATATAAGTTTTTTTGACATGGTAGTTCCAATAGAATTTAAAGGAGTAAAAAATGATACAATTATCAGTTTTAACCACACCTATTCAGGTCAGATGTTTGAATTCAACCCAGGCTTCAGGATTGACAGCGTATTCTTTGATCCTAAAAATAAGATATTATATAATCAATCCGAAGTTGTACTGAATCAGGTTACTCAATTACAGAATGTAGTTAATAACAATATATCAATTTTACCAGATCTTGCTAATGGTACACTTGATGTTATGCATGCATCCGGAGTAATAAATCTCATTCAAATTCTTAATCTGGAAGGTAAATCAGAAATTACAATTCCTGTGAAGCAGGATGACACTTTGTTGAAATTAAACATTCAACATCTAAAACCGGGAATGTATATTCTTAAACTGGGAACATCCGAATGGATAGAAACAAAAAAGTTTATAGTGACGAAGTAAACATTTGCAACAAGAGCTGCTTCCGGTTGGAAACAGCTCTTGTTGCAAATGTCATGAAGGCTTCACATTTTGATTCTTTAAATACAATTTATGAAGCCGCAACTTTATATGAGTGGATACACTTATTCTACCACTTTCTTCATGGCAGTCATGGCAGCACGTAATTCAGCACCACAAACTTCAATGGAGTGATTGCGTATCTCTGCATTAATCTTTACTAATTCAAAATTGTCGACATGTCCGTCTTTTCCTTCATTGAAGTTTTTACCGATAACATTGGTTTCAATCTTTTTCATAAAATCAGCCAGCAGCGGTTTACATGCATGGTCGAACAGGTAGCAACCGTATTCTGCAGTATCGGAGATGACACGGTTCATTTCGAACAATTTCTTACGGGCAATGGTGTTGGCAATAAGCGGTGTTTCGTGTAATGATTCGTAGTAAGCCGATTCGTTTTTAATACCCGAACAGGTCATGGTTTCATAAGCTGATTCTACACCCGCTTTGATAAAGGCAACCATCAAGGTAGCATTATCGAAGTATTCTTGTTCTGAAATTTCAACATTCCCGGCAGGAGTTTTTTCAAAAGCAGTTTCGCCTGTTTCAGCACGCCACGTTAACAGGTTTTTGTCTCCGTTAGCCCAGTCTTCCATCATGGTTTTAGAAAATTCACCCGATAAAATATCGTCCATATGTTTGATAAACAACGGACGCATGATATCTTTCAGTTCATCAGCCAGTTTGAAAGCCTCCACTTTAGCAGGGTTCGATAAACGGTCCATCATATTGGTAATACCGCCAATTTTCAATGCTTCTGTTATCACTTCCCAACCGTACTGAACTAATTTAGAAGCATATGCTTTATCAATTCCTTTTTCAACCATTTTGTTGAAGCTAAGAATAGAACCCGTCTGCAACAAACCGCAAAGAATGGTTTGTTCTCCCATCAAATCCGATTTTACTTCAGCAACAAAAGACGAATGTAACACACCCGCTTTATGGCCTCCTGTACCGACGCAATACGCTTTGGCTATTTCCATACCATCACCATTCGGATCATTCTCTGCATGGACAGCAATCAATGTTGGCACACCGAAACCACGCAGGTATTCAGCACGAACTTCTGAAGCCGGTGATTTAGGAGCAATCATAACTACTGTAATATCTTTTCGGATTTGAGTTCCTTCTTCCACGATATTGAAACCATGAGAGTATGACAAACACGATCCCTTTTTCATTAAAGGAATAATTTTAGTTACAACAGGGGTGTGTTGTTTGTCGGGAGCTAAATTGGAAACTAAATCGGCTGTTGGAATCATTTGTTCGAAAGTACCAACTTCAAAACCATTTTCAATTGCATTTTGATAAGACGCCCGTTTATTATCGATAGCTTCCTGACGTAATGCGTAAGCAACATGAAGACCACTGTCGCGCATGTTTTGACCTTGTGCCAGCCCTTGTGCACCGCAACCAATGATGACGATTTTCTTTCCAATAAGTTTCTTGACTCCATCAGCGAATTCGCTGCTTTGCATAAAATCACATTTTCCTAATTCCTGAACTTTCAGGCGGTGTGGAAGTGAGCTAAAATAATTTGCCATTTCTTTTGAATTTTAAAGTTTCAGAATAAACAATATTGCCTATCCTGATTCTATTTATTTGATTATACTGGTAATTTTATCTTTAAACTTTTCAAATACATAAATCGATTGAAAAGCTATTATTATTCAGAATAAAACCCTTGCCCTGCAAGCTGTTTTGTTGTCTTTGCGAATCTCAAAACGAAAATCACCGGGTTCTGACTGATGACCTACAATATCAACAAAGTCATCGAAAAGCATTTCATTCATATAATTTATTTCAAAGCGCTTGACAGAACATTTACGGTAACAATCCAGTGAGAAACAATCGCTGATCCACTGTATGTAGCGGATGCTATTTACATGTCCATTAATGTCAATGTCACTGTATTTAACCTTAAAGCCGTCATAATCTTCTCCTTCAACCGTGCCAAGCTTAATGGGCTTTTCAATCAAACCCACTTCACCATTCGCAAACTCATGAATACCATCCAATGTTTGCAAATCTTTCGCCCGCCGGGTCTTCATATCGAAGAAAACCCATACAGAACAGGCATTACCAATAATTTCATCCTTTTCATCGCGAATACAAAAATTACGCGTTGTATTTACCCGTCCCACTTCCTCCACCCAGGTCTCCACCTGAATGTTTTCATATTGTTCCGGGTAACGAATCATTTCAATCGCCATTCTTGAAAGTACCCAGGCACTTTCAAGTTCATGTAACCTTCGTAAGCCAAAACCATTGTCATCGGCATTAAAACCGGCCGTTGTGAGTAAAATATCACCCAACGATGCCATCGTTGCCTTAAACTGGAAATCGACGTATTGTGGCTGGATCTGGAAAGAATAGGATTTTCTTTTCTGTTGCATTATTTCTTTATTTTGTATCCCGGAATTATATGTTTCTTTCAAATTTTTCCTGAATACTTTCAAGCATATCACTCAGACGTTCCACTTTTGATCTCGTTATAGCCACACGGCCTGAACGGATAAATTGCAGAACACCAACCGAATTGCTTAACTCGTCAAACAATTGCTGAGTTTCATCATAATGTCCTGTTTTCTCGAAAACAACAAAGTTTTCATTCATTTCCAGGATATGGATATGATGATGCCTGATAAGTGTTTCGATTGAACCCAATGCAAGTAGTTTATCGGTAGGCACTTTGTACAATGCTATTTCCTGAAACACCAAACCTTCGTCGGTGTTATAATAGGCTTTCAGGATATCTACCCGTTTGTCTATTTGCTGAACCACCTTTACCACCATATCTTCGGTGGTATAAAGTGTAATAGTAAATTTATGAATACCTTTCAGGGCGGAAGGGGAAACAGACAGTGTTTCGATATTCAGGCCTCTACGGGTAAAAATAATGGTTATCTGGCCAAGAAGTCCGACAGTATTTTCCGAAAAAACGGTAATGGTATATAGAGTATTTTCCATGATTTAATCTCCCAATAAAATGTTATTAACAGAGGCTCCGGTAGGAATCATTGGATATACCATGCCTTTCATTTCTACATTTACAACCAACAAATAAGGTTTATCGTCCTTCAACATATCGGCAATGGCTTCATCCAGCTCTTCGCGAACATGAACTTCCGTACCATCAATTTTATAAGCTTTAGCAATAGCAATAAAATCGGGGTTTTGCATTTTGGTAAACGAATAACGTTCTTCGAAAAACATTTCCTGCCATTGTCGTACCATTCCCAAGAAATGATTATTAAGAATAATCATTTTTACACCGATTTGCTCCTGCATAATAGTTCCTAATTCCTGTATAGTCATTTGGAAACCCCCATCGCCACAAAACAGGCAGACAGTCCGTTCAGGGGCACCTATCTTAGCACCCATGGCAGCCGGGATTCCAAATCCCATTGTCCCCAAACCGCCTGAAGTAACCATACTGCGTGTCTCTGAGAATTTAAAGTAGCGGGCAGCCATCATTTGGTTTTGACCAACATCGGTTACCAGTATTGCTTTATTCTGAGTTGCTTCCGTCACTTTGTGAATTACTTCACCCATGGTTATTTCTCCCGAAGTTGGATGAACTTCACGTTGAATTACTTTTTCAAATTCCTGGTCTTCGTATTCCTTAAAAGTAGCTATCCATTCAGAATGATCAGCTATTTTCAATAACTTCGTAATAGCAGGTAGTGTCTCTTTTGCACTTCCCAGAACAGGTGCATCCGCTTTCACATTTTTATTAATTTCAGAGACATCTATGTCCAGATGAATCACTTTAGCTTGTTTGGCATATGTTTTCAAATCGCCGGTTATACGGTCATCGAAACGCATACCGATAGCTATCAGCACATCACATTCATTTGTCTTCATGTTCGGACCCACGTTACCGTGCATACCCAAAAATCCTTTATTCAATGGAAAATCTGTTGGCATAGCTGAACCGCCAAGCAACGTCCATCCTGCCGGGATATTGGCTTTTTCCAGAAATTCTTTTAATTCTGCTTCGGCATTTGATAAAACTACGCCCTGCCCTACCAGGGCAAAAGGCCTCTTTGCCTGATTGATCAAAGCTGCTGCCGCTTCAATTTGTGACGGTTGTACATCCGGAAGCGGGATATAACTGCGAATAAACGTGCATGGTTTATAATCAAATTCCACTTCCTGAAATTGGGCATTTTTAGTAAAGTCTAGCACTACAGGTCCCGGACGGCCACTACGTGCAATATAAAAGGCACGGGCAACAGCCCAGGCTATATCTTCTGCTTTCCGGATCTGGTAAGCCCATTTGGTTATCGGTTGAGTAATGCCTACCACGTCAATTTCCTGAAAAGCATCTGTTCCCAGCAAAACAGCTCCCACCTGGCCTGTAATAACTACCAATGGTGTGCTGTCCATCATTGCATCTCCAATTCCGGTAATGGCATTGGTTGCAGCAGGCCCTGAAGTAACCAGACATACTCCCACTTTCCCTGAAACGCGTGCATACCCTTGTGCAGCATGTGTTGCACCCTGTTCATGACGGGTAAGGATATGGTTTACATGCTTATCAAAATCGTATAAAGCATCGAAAACGGGCATAATAGCTCCTCCCGGATAACCAAATATGGTATCAACTCCTTCTTTCAACAACGAACGAATGAAGGCCTCAGCTCCTGTTATTTTAGTTTTTGTTTCCATAAAATTAAATGATCCCTAATCCCCTAACCGGGACTTAAGAGAGTAAAATAAATAAGTTATTCCCAAATCATTATATTTCCAACCTCCCTAAATTCCCCTTTAGGGGTCAGGGGTAGTATTTATTTAATCAATCATTCTCACGGCACCTTTATCAGCGGAACTTACCATACTGGCATATGCCCGCAGGGCCAGAGAGACGACACGGTTTCTGTCTTTTGGTTTAAAAGCCTCTTTGCCACGGGCTTCTTCGGCCTTACGACGGTTGAGTAATTCCTCTTCGCCAACTTTTACATTGATTGAACGGTTTGGTATATCGATTTCAATAATATCACCATCCTGAATTAGCCCTATATTTCCACCGGCAGCTGCTTCCGGGGATATGTGACCAATTGACAGACCCGAAGTACCTCCTGAAAAACGGCCATCAGTAATCAATGCACATTCTTTTCCCAAATGTTTCGATTTGATATATGAAGTTGGATATAACATTTCCTGCATACCCGGACCTCCTTTTGGACCTTCGTGTGTGATCACCACCACATCACCTGAAACAACTTTTCCACTCAGGATTCCAATACAGGCAGCATCCTGCGAAGTATATACTTTTGCAGGCCCGCTGAATTTCCAGATACTCTCGTCTACTCCGGCGGTTTTAATAACACATCCATCCTGTGCAATGTTTCCTTTCAGGATTCCAAGTCCTCCATCTCTGGTGTATGCATGTTCCACATTTCGGATACATCCATCAACCCGATCAGTATCCAGTTCTTCATACTGAGTATGTTGCGAACCCATAACCCTGTTAAACCTGTGGGCTGGGGCACTTTTATATTTTTCGATTGCTTCAGCAATAACTGCCGGACTTGTTATATCAAATTTCTCAATTGCTTCGCCTAACGTCATCCCATCAACCCGATAAACCGAAGTATTGAGCAAACCACCTTTGCTAAGTTCAGCTAATATACCAAGGATACCCCCTGCACGGTTTACATCCTGAATATGGTATTTCTGTGAATTGGGGGCTACTTTACACAAACAGGGAGTATGGCGGGAAAGGGCATCAATATCATCCATGGTGAATTCTACTTCAGCTTCATGGGCAATAGCCAGAATATGGAGAACCGTATTCGTTGAGCCTCCCATGGCTATATCCAGTATCATGGCATTATTAAACGCTTCACGGGTAGCAATGGAACGCGGCAATACGGTTTCATCACCTTCAAAATAATACTTATTCGAATTTTCTACGATCAGTTTAGCAGCATCCATAAAGAGTTGTTCCCTGTTGGCATGTGTTGCTACAATGGTTCCGTTACCCGGCAATGCCAATCCGATTGCTTCATTCAGGCAGTTCATGGAGTTCGCAGTAAACATTCCTGAACACGACCCACAAGTTGGACAGGCAGCATTCTCGATTCGCTTTACCTGTTCATCCGACACACTCTCATCAGCCGATTGCACCATCGCATCCACCAGATCCAGTTGTTTGCCATCCAGTTCACCGGCTTCCATAGGCCCTCCTGAAACAAATACAGTGGGTATGTTCAATCGCATGGCGGCCATTAACATTCCGGGAGTTATTTTATCACAATTGCTGATACAAACCATGGCGTCAGCCCTATGGCCATTCACCATATATTCCACGCTGTCGGCTATTATATCCCGTGAAGGCAATGAATAAAGCATGCCTTCATGTCCCATGGCTATTCCATCATCGATGGCAATAGTATTGAATTCGGCTGCAAAACAACCCAGTTTTTCAATTTCGGCTTTTACCTTCTGACCAATATCATGAAGATGTACATGGCCAGGTACAAACTGGGTGAACGAATTTACAATAGCAATAATGGGTTTTCCCATTTGTTGGTCAGTCATCCCGTTGGCACGCCAAAGTGATCGTGCTCCTGCCATCTTTCGACCGGAAGTTGTAGTTGTACTTCGTAATTCGTGTTTCATATCATTTGTTTTTCAAAAGTTCTCATTTTTACTCAATCCTCATTCCTCATTCCTCGATGCTCGATGCTCGATGCTAAAAATAAAAAACCTTTCTCCGTTATGGTGAGAAAGGTTTTTTGTATTTCTAATACATGTATACACGTTACCATCTCACCTTTGATTATTGACCAAAAGAAGCACGACGAGCACGAGAATAGTATAAATGCGTTGAGAAGTCATATTGTTATTATTTTCGGCAGCAAAGATACAGCAAGAATTTGTATTTTCAAATAGTTTGGAAGAATAAATTGTTATTTTTATTCAAATTGTAAGAAATATGGCTGGTTTTATGTGAGAAAATCATAAATCGATAGATTTTGAGCAATTTCGTTACAAATGTGTTATATAAAAAATAAGACGTAGTATAAAGATAAGCTATGTAAAATGAATAATGACGGCAAATTTGTATTATTTTTGCAAGCTATTTGGAGAATATCATGGAAAAAAGAACCTATCAATATATCAATAACATCAACTCACCGATTGACTTAAAAGCAGTTAATAAAATAAACCTTCCGGCAGTATGCAATGAATTACGGCAATTTATTATCGATGAAGTATCTAAAAATCCAGGTCATTTAGGATCGAGTTTAGGGGTTGTAGAACTTACTGTTGCTCTTCATTACGTTTATAATACTCCTTACGACCGGATTGTCTGGGATGTTGGTCATCAGGCGTATGGTCATAAAATACTTACTGGTCGTCGCGACAGCTTTCATACAAACCGTCAGTTTAAAGGCTTGTGCGGATTTCCTTCTCCTAAAGAGAGTGAATATGATGCCTTCGGTGTAGGCCATTCGTCCACGTCTATCTCAGCGGCATTGGGTATGTCGGTAGCATCGTTGCTTAAAGAGGAGGATCACCGGAATGTGGTGGCTGTTATTGGCGATGGTGCCATGACCGGTGGGCTTGCATTCGAAGGATTAAACAATGCATCAGTAGATAAAAATAACCTGCTGATCATCCTGAACGACAACCAAATGGCCATAGACCCGATCCAGGGTGGCTTCACACAATACCTGGTGGATATCACTACTTCCCGCACCTATAATAAGATTCGCTTTAAAGCAGCCAATTTATTAAAGAGAATGAATATTATCACCGATGATAATATCCGCAGGATTACCCAGTTCAATAACAGCGTAAAAGCAACGCTTACCAAACACAATAATATCTTTGAAGGATTGAATATTCGTTATTTTGGACCTGTAGATGGACATGATGTGGAAGGATTGGTTCGGATATTATCGGATATAAAAGATTTCAAAGGGCCAAAAGTACTTCATGTTATCACGAAAAAAGGGAAAGGATATGAACCAGCAGAAAAGTCTGCTACACTTTGGCACGCACCCGGCATTTTCGATGTAAAAACAGGAGAACGTAATTCTCCGGCAAGCACTGAATCAACTCCGCCCCTCTTTCAGGTAGTGTTTGGTGAAACATTGCTTGAACTGGCATTGAAAAACGATAAAATTGTTGCAGTTACACCTGCCATGCCTTCGGGCTGTTCCATGATCATTATGCAAAAGGAACTTCCCAGCAGGGTTTTTGACGTAGGTATTGCCGAAGGTCATGCTGTAACTTTCTCAGCTGGCATGGCAAAAGAAGGTCTGATCCCTTTTTGCAACATTTACTCCTCGTTTATGCAGCGTGCTTACGATAACGTGATTCATGATGTAGCTATCCAGCAACTGAACGTAGTATTGTGCCTCGACCGTGCAGGGATTGTAGGATCCGATGGGGCTACACATCACGGGCTATTCGACCTGGCGTATATGCGATGCATTCCACATCTCACGATTTCCGCCCCCCGCAACGAGATGGAACTCCGTAACCTGATGTATACAGGTCAGCAGCCTGATATGGGACCTTTTGTGATCCGCTATCCCCGTGGAAAAGGGACTACAATCAACTGGCGCCAACCTATGAAGACACTGGCTATTGGTAAAGGTGAATGCCTGAAAGAAGGAAATGACATGGCTGTCATTACCATTGGAACGATGGCAAGTCATGCCCAACCGGCTATCGAACAGATTGAAAAAGAATATAATACATCCATTGCACATTATGATATCCGCTTTTTAAAACCGTTGGACGAAGTCATGCTGCATGAAATAGCAGCGAAGTTCAATCAAATCATCACCATTGAGGATGGCGTTATTCAGGGAGGATTCGGTAGTGCTGTCCTTGAATTTATGTCAGACAATAACTATGCAGTTCACGTTAAACGGCTCGGAATTCCCGATAATTTTATCGAACATGGCACACCCGAAGAGCTGTATACCATGTTGGGACTCGACTGTGCAGGCATTGCAAAAAGCATTGCTGAATGCGTGAAAGGTTCGAAGAGTTTGAAAGGTTTGAAGAGTTTGAATGTTTGAAAAGTTTATAGATTGAAATAAACAGCATAATGATATTAAATAGTCATAGGAACTCACCTTTGGCTATTTTTTTATTTTTCTAAGGAGAAAGAAGCCGGTTAAGTTGTTAAAATGAATCTTTTTTATAACCTTTGTAAGGTTATTGAATAATGAGAAACAGGTGCCTATTCCAGTAAATTATAAAAGTATAAATTTGCTCAGATCAATCTGAAAGCAAAAGTCAATCGTTCCAAAAACAACAGAAACAAAACAGCCTTTTCAATGAAAAACTTTTTTATCATCTCTATACTAGCCATTTCCTTACATGTTTGTTCCCAATCGCCAATTCCGGTCAAAGTACCGTTAATAAAATCGGTCAATCCTAAGGGGAACATTCCACTAACCAGACTACTCACCGCAGCTAAGTGGAATGAGCTGTTCCCGAACAGGCATGGTCGCAAGCCTAAGAATCCTAAAACAGCAGCCACTGATTTCTATTCCTTTAAAGCTTTTGTTGCAGCAGCAAGGTTTTTCCCTGATTTTCTTACAGGCAATCCGGTTGTTCAGAGACGTGAACTGGCAGCTTTTCTGGCGAATATAGCTCAGGAAACCAGTGGCGGTTGGGCTGAAGCTCCCGGGGGATACTTTAAGTGGGGTCTCTATTTTGTTGAAGAAATGGAGGATAGTTCAAAAAACATGTATGCCGATTATACCAAGAAAAATTACCCGCCTGTACCAGGAAAAAGTTATATGGGAAGAGGACCCAAACAACTGAGCTGGAACTACAATTACGGACAGTTCAGCGAGGCGTGGTATGGATCGAAAGATACGTTGTTAAATCATCCCGAAAGACTGGCACACGATCCGGTCCTGTCATTTGCTTCTGCCATATGGTTCTGGATGACCCCGCAATTTCCCAAACCATCGTGTCATTTAATCATGGATGGCAGCTGGAAACCAACTCCCAACGACCTTCAAAAAGGTAGGTTACCTGGCTTCGGAGCTACTGTAAATATAATTAATGGTGGCGTAGAATGTGGAAACGGGACTGAACTCGACAAGACTGCAAACCGATACAAGTATTACAGGTACTTTTGTAAATATTTCAATGTTTCACCCGGAGAGAATATCAGCTGCAGCAACCAGAAACCATTTGGACAGTAATTATTTTCAGCCATTAACTCAAACCGGCTCCTATCATTCATACCTATGAAAAAGCCCTTGTCAAAATCAATTATCCCTATTCTTGGAATATCGTTCATCCTGATAGCCGTTTTATCCAAAAGGCTTTTCTACAGAGGATATATTGCCGACTCTACCATGAGTTTTCTTGCTGGATTTACAGTAATACTTCTTTGTTTTTTTTTGCTGAGAATATTTTTAAAAAACAAGAAGTAAAGCAGAAAGTACTCATTCAACAGGTAATAATTACACCAAAAAAAATCATATTTTCATATTGAATATTCTGTCTGCTCCTGTTCAGCATTCCTTTTCATCATATTCCTCCATGTAATTTCAAGATACACCCAACCTAAAGCTAAACTCTGTAAAGCAGCTAAGGCATCTGCATTTTTAAGACTACGTTTTTAGGTTCTTCCGGACATATTGTTGTAACATGTCTCATTTCACAGGCAAAAATCAATGAATTGTAATTTTATTTTCTTTGATTTGCTTTTTATTATCCCAATCAAACGGAACCAATCAAACATCCGCTTTAGGTATAAAGAGAAATCGGAATGTATTCAAATAGAATTCCGAAAGGGTTGAGATAGACAGACCTAACTGAACCCTAACCGAACCCTAACCGTACCCTAACCAAATCCTATTTACACTTAATACAAAAGAAGGTAAGAAATTAGTGGAATTGTTGTAGAAAAAATGTACTTAAATATAAAACGACAAATGGATTTTAAAGAGATTAAGGCTGTCTGGCTTTTGAGTTAGCTTTATAGTTATTTTACTACATTATATCTTTTTTATATCTTTGTAAACGACTTTAAATGCTTAGTTCTACAATTCAATGCTCTATCAATTTTTCATTAGAGCGAGCAAAAAAGTTGGAATTATGTATTCCTGATACATGAATCGGATTAGGAGAACCAATTTAAAATTGCAGATTATCATCTTTGTTTTGCATTGAATTTAAAAGCCAGGTACTACTTTGAGCGTAAATCTATTTAACTGGAACACCCTTTTTATATGAAAAAAATAATAATCAGTATCTTCTCTGTTTTTTTCACTTTAACTTGCCTTGCCCAACAACAGGGACAGGACACTGTATACCTTAAAAGCGGAAGCAGGTACATTGGTAAACTAAGGATCCTTCCTGCCGCGGAAAAAGTGGAACTGAAAACTGCAGATAATAAAATTCATTATTTTTTGAAGAATGATGTTTATAAAATTTCGAAAAGACATGCTTGGGTATTTAAAAACAATGTCAGTAACGATGATATTTATCCGGCTAAAACCAATAGTACAGAAACAGGAAAAACAAATCAAGCTATTAATAATAAAACTTTAGATAAATCATTTTTAATTTTGGATGGTAGTTATGGAATCGGATTAGGTAATGAGTCCTTTCATGTTACAAAATTTGATCTGATTGGCAGTTATAATATTTCTAAAGAGTTTAATTTCGGAGTTGGCACCGGATATCGATATTACAAAAATGAATATGACTCAAAGAAAGTGATTCCACTTTATGCAGATTTAAGATATTTAATCAGATCGGTAAGATATTACAATTTCTTAGCGTTAGATTTGGGTTATTCCTCCGATGTAACAGACAGTTTTCAACCTCTGGGGTATTATGTAAATCCGTCTTTTAATATGGCCTTAAAAATAAGGAATACGACTTTTTTATTTTTAGGAATAGGATATGAAATTCAAAACGTAAGCTACTTATCTGAAAATTACAACAACTTGTATTTAACTATAGGTCTTATGCTTTAATATAACATAACAGAATTAATGAGTGAATCAAAAAAAGCAGTAATCATTGGGGCTGGTGTAGGCGGTATAGCTACTGCTGTTTTTCTTGCTCAGAAGGGATATACTGTCAAAGTTGTAGAAAAGAATGCCAATCCCGGTGGTCGTTGCGGACAGATGATCCAGGAAGGGCATCGCTTCGACCTGGGTGCAACCATTTTGCTTATGCCATCCATCTACCGGAAAGTATTTACAAGTCTGGGAATGGATATGGACAAGGAACTTGAAACAACATCACTCGAACCTGTCTATAAACTGTTTTTTGGTGATGATACCGACTTTGCTTTCACCCGTGATATCAATAAAATGAAGCTCCAGCTTGAAGCCATTGAACCGGGAAGTTTTGCACACTATGAACGCTATGTAAAAGAAGGATATGCATTTTTCAATCTATCCATTGATGGACTGCTTGGCAGAAACTTCTACAGGTTGTTTCAGTTTATCAACTTTAAAAGCATCCGGCTTCTTATCAGACTGAAAACATGGATCAGACATACCGACTACATTAAACGATTCTTTACCGATATACGCCTGCAAATGGCATTTACCTTTCAGAATATTTATGTGGGCCAGAATCCGTATAAGCAACCTGCTTTTTTCTCCATGCTCCCGGGAGCAGAGATTGCAGAAGGAGCTTTATTTCCAAAAGGCGGCATGCATAGTGTGGTGGAAAAACTACTGGCTACTGCTGTTGATCTTGGCGTAGAATTTCAGTACAAGAAAACGGTATCCAACATTATTGTCAATGGAGACAAGATACAGGGTATACAACTGGAAGATGGCGCTATTATCAATGCTGATGTGGTTATTGCCAATGCCGACTTACCGTATGTTTACAGCAAGTTATTGCCCGAAAGCAGGTTATCACGCAGCTTAAAGAAAAAAGAATACTCCTGTTCAGCCATTGTATTTCATTGGGGCATTGATAAAGTATACCCGCAGTTGGCGCATCACAGTGTGTTCCTGAATGATCCTTACAAACAGGGCATGGATCAGATATTCAATGAAAAATCAGTATCCGTAAATCCAAGTTTTTATATTCATGCACCGGTTCGCACCGATAAGTCGGCTGCTCCGGATAATCAGGATACACTGTCGGTCATAGTGCCTGTTGGCCATATGGATGAAAAACATGAACAGGACTGGCAAGTATTGAAACAAACTGCACGTGATGGAGTAATCCGCAGACTAAAAGAGGCAGGAATGACTGATATTGAGGATCACATTAAATTTGAAACTTCGTACCTGCCTAAAACCTGGGAAAGCTACTGCAATGTAACAAATGGTTCTGTCTTTGGAAGTCTGAGCCACACAATCTTTCAAATGGGATATTTTCGTCCGCACAACAGGCACGACAAGTATAAGAATCTTTATTTCGTAGGCGGAAGTACCCATCCGGGGAATGGAATACCATTGGTACTTATGTCGGCGAAACTGACAAGTGAAAGAATTTTAAAAGAGAACCCCCAACCCCTAAAGGGGAGTTAAAAAGTGAAAACAAGAGGTGATTTGAAAATATCTAATTATTCAGGATACTCCATTTTATAATCCCACGTTGGATTTAGGGGTCAATAATCAATATGAAACAACTATCATGGAACCAACTATTCAATCGGAAATAGGTCTATACAGAGAAATATTTCAGTCCATAGACTTCGATAAAATCATTGATCATCCCAATATATTGATTGCTGCGCATTTTTGGGAACCTGAACGGTATGAAGCAGCAAAAGCGTGTTATAAGTTCATGCGCACTATCGATGATTTGATTGATAATTTCAAAACGGAACACAAGACGATTGCTCCTACCGAAAAAGCACAGTTGGAGAATAATGTAAATAGCTGGATAAACACCATACTCCTTGCCGCACAAAACAATCCGGAGCAGACAGAACTGATTGAAACGGTTACTAAATTCAGTATTCCATCCTGGCCACTTGAAGCATTCGCCAAATCCATGGTATACGACATTCACAACGATGGTTTTCCAACGTTGCAGGATTACCTGGATTATGCAGGTGGTGCTTCAGTAGCACCGGCTTCTATCTTTGTTCATCTATGTGGATTAACCAAAGAAAACGGAACGTATAACCCTCCGGCCTTTGATGTGAAGCAAACAGCAACACCCTGTGCTATTTTCAGCTACCTGGTTCATATTATCCGCGACTTTGTGAAAGATCATACCCACAACCTGAATTATTTTCCTGATGATTTAATGAAGAAGCATGGACTTAATCGAACATCCTTGTTGGCAATGGCTAAAGGGAGTACTATTACACCCGGGTTCAGGGAAATGATCCGTGAATTATATACCGTAGCCGATACTTACAGGATAAAGACGTTTGAAGTGATGCAGGAAATAATGCCAAAGCTAGAGCCCCGAAGCCAGCTAAGCCTGAAAATCATCTTCGACCTGTACCTAATGGTCTTCGAACGTATTGATATTGAAAACGGAACGTTTACTACCGAAGAATTAAATCCAACACCGGAGGAAATAAAGGGAAGGGTGAGAAAAGTGATTGAAGAGTTTGAAGAGTTTGAAAGTTTAAAACTGTATAAGTGAAGCTGCATACTAATACATGAAAAGTTATAAATAAATATTGCATTTTAGTTGATTAATTAAGCAATAATTCAGAAGAACATGTTGACAGATCATTTCTATATTTACACAAGAAATGATCTGTTTTTTTCAACAATCACACCTTCCTGTCTGTTATTATAATACAATTACCGGATAGTTAATTGCATTTAAATATAGGAGGTATTAAAATGGAACAGACTAAATCATTTGTAATTACCATCAGCCGCCAGTTAGGCAGTGGAGGTGCATACATTGGCAGAGAAGTAGCAGAAAGCCTCAATTTTATCTTTACTGACCGTGAAATCATTCAGAAAGCTGCCAAACAACTTTCAACACTGGAAGAGAATTTAGAATCACGGGAAGAGAAAATACTCTCCTTCTGGCATTCGTTCATTAAAGCACCTCCACAAGCCCGGGGTGTTTATATGGCTCCTATCTCCCCGATACTTGAATTCACAGATAATGAATTGTATACTGTCGAATCAGATATTATAAAACGTATTGCCAGCGAAGGTTCGGCAGTAATAATTGGTCGGTGTGGCTTTGATGTTCTTCGTCAACATCCGAATCATATCAGCATATTCATACATGCCAACAATG
>Ga0302173_10000872_pt1 | contig 15751 bp, 15 predicted proteins | sample I_Fen_N3_1_FD_198785 | JGI IMG/M metagenome (GOLD analysis project Ga0302173, IMG submission 198785) | Peat permafrost microbial communities from Stordalen Mire near Abisko, Sweden - I_Fen_N3_1 | ecosystem: Environmental > Terrestrial > Soil > Wetlands > Permafrost | place: Sweden: Abisko... | reverse complement strand
TTTAACTACGAATTTATAAAAATTATTTAGAAGATAGTTTCTTTTCCGTTTCGGTCTGTGGTTTTCCAGAGGCATTTGGCGCGCCTTTTCCAGTCGTGATCAATTTTAGTAAACTATTCTGAATGTAATTTGTCCAGCCTTCTTTGCAAATGTCAAAGCATTCATATTCCGGAACCAAACCAAAATGGGTAAAGCGAAGTTCTGTTTTGCCATCATGCTCTAAGATTTCAAAGGTTGGTTTTGTGTTTGTCCATTCGGTTTTATCTTCTGTAAATTTAAAATAGTTTTTTTCGACTAGCCAGACTATTTTTTTGTTGGGAATAACTTCAATTAATTTGACTTTGCATCGATGTACATCTTCGTAATGATATTCAAATTCGTCGTTAAGATTTGCTGTATTGCCTTCAATTTCTTCAGACCACCATCCGCGAACATTTGTAATAGCACTAAAAACTTCTTCGGGAGATTGATCTACTTTTATTGTTGTGGTAAAATCTGTTGCACTCATTATTATTTGATTTTAGAAAGTTTGATAACAAAGTTATCTTTTAAAAATCAATTAGTTAGGGGTGTTTACGGACAATTTTAAGGAGGAGTTCGGACAATTTAAAATAGTGTTGTTGAAATTTTAGGGAGCATAAAAGTCATTTTCATCATAATCTTTAGTCCCGCTGTACGCTATATCTTTTTCCTGCTTAAGTAGCAGGAAAAAGGATACCGCTCCCATCGGGGCTAGATTAGACGTTTGTTTTTTATAAGAAAAACTTTTTCTGAATGAGCGAAAACAATAGGGAAAATGTCAAAACAATTATAAAAATCAACCATCCGTACCCTTGTGAGTTTTTAAAGTTAGTAGAGTCACTTTTTAGCTTAAAGTAGGAAGTTGTTATATTCTTTAAATTTTTTGCGAGAATAGTATAATTTGTAATTTCCATTGAAGTAACAATTATTTTCTTCGAGTTATAAAGTTCAATTATAATTTTGTTACCGCTATAAATATCAAAAGTCGAAAAATCTCGTGAACCTTCAATGTTATATTTAGTTTCTTTAACTTTATAAACATCGTCAAAATCTATATTTCGTTTGTAAAAAATTAAAGGATATGAAATGGTCAATATTGTATTGGTTAGTGTAACTTTTTTTGAACTAAACAACATGAATAGACTTCCTATGGCAAAAAAAGCAAATAGAAACACAATTATCCATATCAAATTAGTTTCAGTATCGTTATGGGTTTTCCACTCGCTACTGCAAATTAAAAAAATAATAGTGGAAGGAAATAAGAATCCCATAATGCTAAAACCTATTTGAAGTAAACTAGGATTTCCTATTATTACCTCTGGTTTTTCAGTTTCTGTAATCATATTTAATTGGCAGAGCGATTATAAAGGATTTAGTTTGTTTTAAACAATCCAATCAATAAATTAATAATAAAAACAGGTATAGCGATAAAAAAAATTAATAAAAATTCATTTACTAGTGTGATATTAATTAATTGGTTTCCATCGTTAAGCAAAGGAAAGTTTGGGTCGCTTTTTAGGTGATTACTGTATAAAATAATGATCCAATAGAAAACAAAACTACCAATAAAAATAAAAGTATGAAGTATGGTTAAAGGTTTTATAAGCTGTTTTTTCGGCAGTTTTTCGAATACCCAATACAAAAGTCCAGTTAAAAAGTATAATGAAAACAGAATAATAGTACAATGGTAATTTGACATCACAAAGTAAGTATCGTGAACGTTAAGATCTAAGGATGAATTAGGGTCAGTGCTACGATAAAAACCTATCAGCAAAATTATTATTGAAGTGATCAAGAATAAGTTATACGCTTTTATATTCTTTAGATTCATGGTTTAGATGGAGATTTATAAAGCTATTGTTATTTATAATAAAATTGACAGTTATTATCTTGTGGCAACCACGAGTAGTTTTCTGCCTTCATTGATCATTCTAATGCCGTAAGAAATAGTTGCAATTGCACAGCCTAAGCTTACTATTACATTGGCTAGATTTACAGTTATTGTTTTTTGTGTTATTAGATAAATGCCAATGATTGCAAACAAGCAAGTCCAGGCGCCCATATAGTAATCGAAAGTACGGTTGAATATTTTGGCTAACGGAAAAAAATGCAAACCAACTGCCAATGCAAAAAATGAAATAAACAATTCATCATGATGTATATTCATTAAAACATTCTTGGCAACAAGTATTCCCAAACCTTCGAGACCAAAAATGATTAAGAACCATTTTTCCTTGCTTTTCTCTTCAGCTGTTTTTTCTTCAGTATTTTCAGTTAACGTTTTTTGTGCTTTGGTAAATGTAAAATAGAAGTATAGAAATGCTGTTATGATAAATCCTAAAATGATTCCAATAAGTCTGTAGTCTTTATTTTCAAGATAATATTCGGCAATAAAAGTCCAGATTGTTGTATTGATAATCATAAAGAATAAACCTCCAATGGGTTTATCGATATCTTTTTTGGTTATTGGTTTCATTTGCTTATTGTTGGCTTTAAATTGTTCTATCTTTTTTGTTTGAATGGCTTTAAAATAAATTCTAATTGAACAAAGGTTTTACAAAATGAAAAGTGAGATATGTAATTCCTGAGCTTGCTATTAATCCCATAAAAATCCCAATGAATATTTGGCCGTGAACTCGTGGGACCAAACAGGCTTTATGAGGTTTCTTAGGATTGTAATAAACTTTTGTAGGTGTTCCAATCATATTTTTTATTTCTCTATCACTGTTTATAAAATTCATATTCGAATCATGTAAATCGTATTTTGTTGAGGGTTTATTCAAACTTTTATAATCTTTTGAAAAAAGAGAATCTGAGGCATAAGTTTGATCTGATTTGTATTCTTTACCATCGACTGTATAAGTATATTCTTTTACAATTGCAGCTCTGGAACTTGTTTCATGATCAACATTAATTTCAGTATATTTTATCTCAGCGTTAGTGATTTTTCCCAATGTCGATTTCCATTTCCGGCTTTTTATCATGCGATACAATCCAATAATTCCCGAGATAAATAGCCAATAACTAAAATAGATGAATAGTGGAAAAAAGATGCATACAAATATGGTAGCTGTAATGTCTAGTTGCCAATTGTTTAAATTCATTTTTATTGATTTCTAATTGGATAAAACCACAGGAGTTGGATCATTTTCCTTAATCCTGATTTTGCATTTTTTTTCAATATCATAAACATTTTCTATTCCTGAAATGTAAATGATGTCCGGAACAAATTTTGCCGATTCGTTTTTTCGACTTTGCATTTTACCGGTTCTCAATTCATACTCTAAATCGCCCAAATTGTTTTTGGACTCTATTTTTACGTTTCCACTAAATTGTTCCCAGTCGGTGATGATCGTTTTTCCGTTGTTGTATTCTATCAGTCGGGTTTCAGTTCCAACAAAATAACTTCCTTTTTGAAACAGCGATTTAATAGAATAAAAAAGTAATATTAGTCCAATTACAGAAAACAGCCCAATAATTAATCCAGGTACCAAAAGTTCGCTTAAATCGTCCCAACTTGCGGTTACTGGCGTACCATTTGATGTAAAATTGACTTCTTCGTTTTTGAGTAATGGACCCAAAAAAGCATAAGCCATAAAGGCAACAAAACCGCACCATACAAAGGCAAAAAACAACCCAATTCGGGTTTTGCTTAACGGATATTTTCGTTTTGCTTTTGTTGAAAAATCGATTTTTTCATTTTCAATTATTTTTTTGAGATCAATAGGTAATTCAGTTAAAGTCATTGTTTTTTAATTGGTTTTGGGGTTGTTGTTTAATTTATATTTTCGGATAACTCAAATAGAATATATTCTCCATGTTCAGATTGTCCTCTTTCTTTTGCTATAAAGCCTTTTTTAAGATAAAAAGCGATTGCATTAGTATTGTTTTCAAGACATTTTAATGTAATTGGTAAATGTGTTTGTACAATTGCGGCTTTTAGTAATTCTGTTCCAATGTTTTTTCCCTGATAATGTTGGTCAATATACAAATGATGAATAAAATTGTCTTTCATCCAAATCGAAATAAACCCAATCGGGATATCATTATCATATGCAACTAAGATTAATTCTTCTTTTGTTTCGTTATCAAAATCTTTTAATTGGAATTTTATTGGATCGAGCCATGAAATTGTTCGACGTCTTTCGTTTAAATATAAGTTTCTTAAAGTTTCAAAATCGGTTTTTTTGATTGCAGCTATTTTCATCTCGTCTTTCAATTACGGAATGTTTACTTAAATGCTTTTGTTTCGTTTTCGAGCATTTTTTCAATATTAAAGTATATTCCGTCTACTTTATATTTGCCTTTTTCGAAACTTTGATAGTCACATTTTCCTACTAGTGACTGGGATTTTGTTTCGAGTTCAAAAAGGTTTAATACAACATATTCGTGTGATACAACGAGAACATGAAAACCGGTTTCACATTGTTTTCCGTCACCCGATGATAAGATTGCATTTACAATGTTGTGAAACTTTATGGAGGTTTTTTTTGCCATGTCTTCATTTCCTTTGGTGTGATAGACGTAACCAAGAAAATTTAGTAATCTTAAATAGAAAGGAAATTCGCCTAAAGAGTGATTGGCTAGTTTTATAATTTGATCGCAATCTGCGGGTTCTAACTTTTCTTTCCCGTAATATTCGCGAAGTTTTTTGTCGTCTGGAGAAGTCCAGAAGGCACTATATTTGGGTTGAAACACATATCCAAAATATAAATGGCGATATTCATCTTGGTTTAAAAGTGTGTCGTTGCTAACGAGCCTTTCCATTAATTTGGGATAATAATAGGTCGAATTTTTATCTTTAATTTCTTTTTCGATGGCTTTATAATCAGGAATTTTAAAAGCAATTTCCTGAGCAAAAGCATTTATTCCTATTGATAAAATGGCTAAGAATATAAGTTTTTTAATCATGGTTTTAGGATTTAGATTCTGGTTTTGGTGAAACTAATGTACAAATTAATGTGTGATATTTAACAAAAGTTGTTATGAAAACGAGATTGCGTGAGGGATAGAAACGGCATCCTTTTGTGGCATTATCGAAGTCTGTGAAATGCCACAAAAGATATAGTGAATAGCCCGACCCGTAGGGACACGCCCAAAATAGAAATCCGACTTACTTGGTGTAAATCGGATTGATCGTTTTTATTAAGGATTTATTTCACTTTCTCTAAATCATTTAGTTTCCAGCTTTGATCGTATAAATTTGGTTTAGGACCATAAAAACGCGCCAGTATTTCAAACTTACCTTTAGAATCTGTTGGAACCCAGTTCGATTCGCCACTTTCTGGTGGAGTTGGGCCAAAATAAAGATCTACAGAACCATCGGTATTTGTTTTTAGTCCAGGTGTTTGCGAAGATCGGGCTGCCCACTTTTTATCACGTATGAAAGTATGGGTTTCACGATTATAGACTGTCATTGACCAATATTGTTTTACCGGAACATTTGCAGGAACGTTTACTTTATAATGACTATTTCCATCAAGTGGATTACCCTCTTTGTCTACTATTTGCATTAAATAATACTGTGATTCACCAAGATGTTTTGCACTAAAAAAGGCTATCATATAACAAACTGCTCTGTTATCAATTGGATATATTTCAGTTATAGAATAAGTGCTTTTTACACTTCGAATGTTATCCTCATTGGCTGGAAAAAACCAATGTGTATCTTTAAAGAATGGTGGGATTGCTTCATAATTATACTCAAGCCATTTTCTTGCAGTTTTAACAGATTGTGCCAGTATTTCCTTTGTACGGCTGTCAGGACTAAATGGTTTGCTTCTTTCAATACCTATTGTTCTTAGTGGGTCAATCATTACGCGATCTCTGTCTAGCCATGGTTCAGACTGAACGATCTTATTTAGAGTTTCGTAAAAACTAAAGTCAAAAGGTATATTTGATTCGTAAATTTTATCACTAGCATCTACAAAAACTGTTGCAGGATTTTTCGAGGCCTCACTTAATGGATACATTTTAATGCGTTTAGAATAAGCAACAGCAGTTGCAACGTCTGCAGCACTGCCACTTTTTAGTACTGAACGTAATAAAGCATACCCGCGAAAAGTATCTGATTGCAGCGGAATATAACCCGCCGGGATTTTGCTTTTATCATAACCTGGTGGAAGAAAAAGATATTTACCTCCTTTACCTTTATCGACACCTCCTGGACCAACATCTTCAAGAGCATTTTGCCAGTAGGTCATTATACTACCGTTAAAAAGACCATTATCTGCAGGTGGAATTTCAAGTACTACTGGCCCAACTTTTTCTGTATTGAAAAAAGGCATTAAATAAATGACATCTGGATTTGGTGTTAAGGTTTGATTTTTCCAATCTAATAATTTTGGCCAGATTACGACCTGATTATCTTTGCCATTTATTTTGGCAAGAGCATCAAACATCAATTGATAATTTACTGCGGGCATTCCCCAAATAGCTGCTTCAATGCCACGTTGATAAAGAATTTCTTCTTTTATATTGGCAGGTTTAAAAGCAGTTGTAACAGTATCTGTACCGTCTAATTTTTCTTTAGATTCTTTTGGGGTTTGATTGCAGGCTGTAAGGAATAGCACAAGCAAAAAAGGAAGAAGATTTTTTTTCATAATAGTAATTTATTAGGGATTATAAATTTTATTATTTCAATTTCTCAGCCTTTGGTAATTTTCAACTTTTGCAATAACCCAACTTTATTAACCAAATATGCTGAATATTAAACTTAATTTTTCTTCAAATTTGAAAGAAGTTTGTCGGAGGATATCTTTTTTAGATATTCTTTGTGTTTTTGGCAGGTATAAATCGTATTGTTGTCAGATTTTTAGGAGATTTAAAATTACAAAAAAAGTGTTGTAAATTGTAAATTAGCTTACAATTAATTGTCTTTTAGTGTTTTGTCTTTTTTTTGAGTACATGAATTGCCTAAGAATTTTTATAAAGAATCTGATTGCTATTAAAAGAAAAGATCCGATTAGTAAAAACCAATTGTGTTCTTGCGTTTATTTCTATTCTAATTTAATGAATTCTATATTTCTTGCCCTTGGCAGACTTATTTTCATGCCATTTGTTTTTTGCTTTTTATTTTTTATAAAAATGATATTGCCGCCATAGTCAGAGGTAGTAAAGGCATCTTTATAAGTTGGAGTTATTTCATATTCGGCATTTGGCTTAATTTTTAATATAAGCTTTCCGTCTTTACGTGAAACAACAAGAGAGGAATTAGTTTCTGTAGAAGCATATTTTCCAACATAAGCATCAAGATATTCCTTGTTGATAATTGCATTTTCTACTTTAGAATATGAAATGATATCAGTCTTTGATATAATTTTTAATGTTTTGTTTTGCTTATTTATTTCAATCAGTAACGTTCCATTTTTAAATGTATTTTGAGATTGTGGTATTAAAGCAGTGGTGTTCATGAATAGTTTTTGATCTTTCACTTCCATTTTAAGTCCTGCACCGCTTCGATCATTTTTATACCAACCTGCATAAGTATTTAAAAGTACTTCTGAAACATTTGTTACGATCTCTTTTTTTTCGGGTTCAGGTTTGTCTTTTTCCGCTATAAAAATATTTCTAAGACTGATGATTAAAGGATTTTTGGCATTGTCAAATTGAGAAGTATTGCTTAAAAAAGCAATAACAAGGTTTAGATCCGGAAAGGTGTCAAGATTAGCTCTGTAACCAGCAGTAGATCCATCATGAACAATGCTAGTGTGTCCCTTAAATTTTGTAATGAATAAACCCGCGCCATAGATATTCATTTTTCCATTATTGAATACTTCTGTTTTGGTTTGTTTAGCGAGTAAAGAAGGAGTTCCTAATTTGCCTGACTGGTAAAAATCTGTCCATTTCAATAGGTCCTCCGTTGTTGTAAGCAAACCGCCATTTCCGTAAACGTCTTCATTGGGCATATTTATTTCATATCTCGTATCTGCCAGATTGTAGGCAATAGCCCTGTTTTTTACAATTCTGTTATGCTTATCACGCCATTCCGTATTTGCCATTCCAGCTGGTATAAATATATGCTGCTTTGTAAAATTTGCCAAACTCTGACCACTAACCCTCTCTACTATAATGGCAAAAAGGTTATAGTTTGAATTGCTATAGATAAATTCGGCTCCGGGTGTATTGTTCAATGTTTTTTGAGCAATAATAATGCTCAGAGCATCATCGTTTGTATAATTTTTAGTAAATCTGCCCCAGCCGGTTAATCCAGCAACTGATCCCCAATCTTTCAAGCCACTTGTATGATGCATCATTTGCTCTAACGTAATTATAGTTCCATAATCTGGAAGTTCTGGAATGTATTTTCTAACATCATCATTTAAGGATAGCTTGCCTTGCTGCTCCAGCAATAAAATCGCGGCGGCAGTAAACTGTTTAGAAATTGAACCAGCTTCAATTTTAGACATTAGGGTTAAAGGAACATTATGTTCGAGGTCAGAATTCCCATAGACTTTAGAGAAAATGATTTTTTGTTTGCTTTTTATTGACAATTGAGCACCGGGATTTTCAGGAGTGTAGATTTCCATTGCTTTATCTATAAGAGCAATAGTATCTTGCAATGTTTGTGATATACATGCTGTGGAAAACAATAAAAATAAACAAAGAAATGTGCTATTTTTCATAAGAATGCTTTATTTTATTGATGTTTGTAGATGTTGTACAGGTTGTAAACTTTTAATTTTAGACTTTGTATAAAAACTATTGCGAGATATTAATTTCGCTAAATTGTATATTAACTCAGGATGTATATTTTTTGTGAACTGTTTTTATAAGGGCATTTCTTTATTTTTTTTGAGAATAAAAGGGATTGCTTTGTGGTTTTGAGTATTGTTAAAAATACAAAAAAAACATTATAAGTTAAATGTTTATTTTGGTACCTAATTGATGTTCAGTTTTTTGTGGTGAGTTTTACGAATAATAATTAAGTATCTTTTTGAAATATGTGGTAAATATGTGTCAATAAAAAATCCGACTTACTTTTTGTAAATCGGATGCTGTATGAAATTGAAATTATTCTTGAAAGGCTATTTTAGTTTTACTATTATCTGAGCTACGGCTTTTTCTAACCCTTTATGAAAATCTCCTTTTTTGAATTCTGGCAATGCAAAATTGGATATAATTTCTCTGGTTTCGTCGTAGTTGAGTTTGTTCCCTATTTGATCACTAGCCTGAAGCTGAATTTGTCTTAAATCTTTGCTTAGGACGATTAAAACAGCAGCGTTCATTTTTAGTTTGTTGTTTAAATAGGTATTAAGATATAGTGCGTATTCTGGAATGTTTGTATAAGGTTTAATTGATGAGGTTGTTACGATAATTATTTTATGTCCAGAACTCTTTTCAGCTGACTTTAAAGTGTTTGTTAAACCTGTAATTTGACTGGGAGTTAGTATTTTTTCGTAGTCATTTACATAGTCATATGATTTTGAAAAAATGGTTTGTGAATCTTGGTTCGTCGCCTTTTTGGTTTGGGCAAAGATATTACCAGTTAAAAATAAGAAAATTGTAATGAGGAAGAATGTCTTTTTCATTGTAGGTTTAAGCTATGATTTGGTGCCGCGAAAATAAGATTTTATTATCATAAATCATCTTGTAATTTGTTACTAAATGATCAATGCTTTATTGGTTTTTGTAAAGACCAGAATGAATGATCAATATTAATGTTGCATTTTTTTACAAGAATAAAAAAAACCGACTTGCTTTCACAAATCGGATTCTTTAAATTGAAAATTATATATAACCGTAAAACGGTATGTTTTTACAAGTGAATTACTTCGCCGTAAGCATCTGCAACAGCTTCCATAACAGCCTCGCTCATTGTTGGGTGAGGGTGAATAGATTTTAAGATTTCATGACCTGTAGTTTCTAGTTTACGAGCTACAACTGCTTCAGCAATCATATCTGTAACACCAGCACCAATCATATGGCATCCTAACCATTCTCCATATTTAGCATCGAAGATTACTTTTACAAATCCGTCTGGAGTTCCAGCAGCTTTTGCTTTTCCAGAAGCTGAGAATGGGAATTTACCAATTTTTAATTCGTATCCTTTTTCTTTAGCTTGTTTCTCTGTTAAACCTACAGAAGCGATTTCTGGAGTTGCATAAGTACAACCAGGAACGTTTCCGTAATCGATTGGGTCTACGTGTAAACCAGCAATTTTCTCAACGCAGTTAATTCCTTCAGCCGAAGCTACGTGAGCCAAAGCCTGCCCTGGAGTAACATCTCCAATTGCATAATATCCAGGAATGTTAGTAGCGTTGTAAGCGTTTACTAAGATTTTATCTCTGTCAACAGCGATGCCAACTTCCTCTAAACCTATGTTTTCAATATTTGTTTTAATTCCAACTGCCGAAAGAACAATATCAGCTTCAAGAACTTCTTCACCTTTTGCAGTTTTAACAAATGCTTTTACTCCTGCACCAGTTGTGTCAATACGCTCAACAGATGAGTTAGTCATAATTTTAATTCCGGCTTTTTTCAAAGAACGCTCAAATTGTTTTGAGATATCTTCGTCTTCAACAGGAACAACATTTGGCATAAATTCTACAATCGTAACTTCAGTTCCCATTGAGTTGTAGAAATGAGCAAATTCAACTCCAATAGCTCCAGAACCTACAATAATCATAGATTTTGGTTGAGTTGGTAATGTCATTGCTTGTCTGTAACCAATTACTTTTACACCATCTTGCGGTAAGTTTGGTAACTCACGAGAGCGAGCTCCGGTTGCAATGATAATATGGTCAGCGCTATATTCAGTAACTTTATTGTCTTTATCTGTAACGTCAAGTTTTTTCCCTGGTTTTAGTTTTCCAAAACCTTCAATAACGTCGATTTTGTTTTTCTTCATCAAGAACTGAACTCCTTTACTCATTCCTTCTGCAACACCACGGCTACGTTGTACAACTGCAGGGAAATCTTTATCAAATTCAGAAACTTTTAATCCGTAGTCAGAAGCATGTTTTAAGTAATCAAAAACCTGAGCTGATTTTAATAATGCTTTTGTTGGGATACATCCCCAGTTTAAACATACACCACCTAAGTTTTCTTTTTCAACTACGGCTACTTTAAAGCCTAATTGTGAAGCTCTAATAGCTGTTACATATCCGCCAGGACCACTTCCTAAAACAATAACGTCGTATTTCATTTTTTTGGTTTTTAGTATTTAATACCGAAAATGAAGTTTAATTCCGAAACTCATTTTCCGATTTTATTCTTTTGTTATTTGTGATTGCGAATTTAAGGAATTATTTTAAAAAAATAGTAAGATGTAAAAGGGGAAAATGTGAAAATTTGAAATGTGAGGGGTGAATTGCTTGAAAAATAAAATAAAAAAGGTAAAATGTGAAAAATTAGTATAAATATTCTAACCTTTCACATTTTACCTTTCACGTTTTTCGCGAACGATAATTAAACCTTAACGTGTCCCCAGTTTTCGCCACTAGCAATTCGGCGTATTTGCATTTCACTTACTCCAAATTGTTTAGCGATCATTTTTAGTCGAGTTTTTTGTTCCGGTCGAGCCAAAATTTTCTTGATTAACATCACTTTTGTAGTGGTTAATTTCCGACCGTCAGCTTTTAAGTTGTGTTCGATAAGATTTTTTTTGGCCTGAATTACACGTGGGCTTTTACGACTGTGCGCCATCATTTCGGCTTTTGTTGCCCATCTTAGATTGCTGATATCATCGTTGCTTCTGTTGTAATCCATATGAAGCACATAGGTTTGTTCTTCAGATTCTTTTGGGATAAAATACTGCGCAACTAATTTGTATAAAAACAGGTATTTGTTGACAATCTTGTCATCTTTTTTGACTTTAAATCTAAAGGTTGGATATCCGTCGCTCAAACCACCTTTTAGGAGGCGACCATTTTCAATTTCATCTGAAAAACTTATAAGGCGACCTCTGTTTGAAATTGCGTATCTAAGTTGTAATGAGGCGTTTATTTCTATTTCTTTGAATTCTTCTTGAGGATAAAATCTGTTTTGTGGCATTTTCTTTTACATTTGATTTTTTGATTCTCAAAGATAAAGAATAAAGAAAAATAGAATACCATTGCGCTGGTTCAGAAGTGTCACATTTATGATTCTTATAACGCTAATTTAACTTTTTTAAGAACTTTTTTAGCATTTGAAAATCTAGTTAGCGACCGAAAATTGCGAATCGTAGAGGTTTTTGTAATAACCGTCGACTTTATTCAGTAATTCCTGATGCGTTCCCTGCTCTACAATTAGACCTTTATCCATAACCACAATTTTATCAGCATTTACAATCGTTGCCAAGCGATGTGCAATAATAATAGACGTTCTTCCTTTGGTAATAGTTTCAGTTGCACGCTGAATTAGTTCTTCAGAATAGGTGTCTATTGATGATGTTGCTTCATCCAAAATCAATATGCTGGGATTACTCACATACGAACGCAAAAAGGCAATTAGCTGTCGTTGTCCGGACGAAAGCATCACACCACGTTCTTTTACATCAAAATCATAATTATCGGGCAAACTCATAATAAAATCATGAACCCCAATTTTTTTGGCAGCATCAAGAACTTGCTCACGTGTAATTTCTGGATTATGCAAAGTGATATTGTTGTAAATCGTATCAGCAAATAAAAACACATCTTGTAAAACCACTGCAATTTGTTTTCGCAATGAAGCTAATGTATAGTTTTCGATGTTTTGGCCGTCAATAAATATAGTACCACTGTTAATCTCGTAAAAACGATTCAATAGATTAATAATTGTCGATTTTCCTGCTCCGGTAGAACCTACAATTGCAATCGTTTGTCCGGAAGCTACAGATAAATCGATGCCTTTTATAACTTCTTCTTCCGGGATATAACTAAAACGGACGTCCTTAAATTCAATACTTCCTTCAAAAACTGGAGCTTCGAGAGTTCCTGTATCTTGTATATGATCCTGAGTATCGATAATATCAAAAACACGATTAGCAGCAATCATTCCTAATTGCATCTCGTTAAATTTATCTGCGATCTGACGTAACGGATTAAACAACATTCCGATAAACATGGTATAAGAGAACAAATCTCCAAAAGTTGTAAAATGATCTCCGTTTAAAATTTTGAAACCACCATAAACCACAACTAGTCCTAAGGTAATAGACGAAATAATATCGGCAATTGGGAAAAATATTGAGTTGTATAAAATTGTTTTTATCCAAGCCACACGATGTTTATTGTTTATCTCTTTGAAGTTTTCGGCTTCAACTTTTTCACGATTAAAAAGCTGAACAATCTTCATTCCTGTAACACGTTCCTGTACAAAAGAGTTCATATTGGCAATTTGCGTACGTACCTCTTCAAAAGCAACTTGCATTTTACGCTGAAAAATTCTTGTAATGTAAACCAAAATTGGCATAGCAACCACTACAATCCAAGTTAGTTTCCAGTTCATGTAAAACATAAAAATCAACACAACCAGCATTTTCATCAAGTCACTTATAATCATAAACAAACCCTGACTAAAAATACGTGCAATCGATTCAATGTCAGATACTGATCTGGTAACCAATTGTCCTACCGGAACCAAATCAAAATACTTCATTCTAAAGCTCAAAATATGTTTGAAAAGTTTGGTTCTAATATCTTTCACAATATCCTGACCCAGCCAGTTTGCCCAAAAGACAAAATAGAACTGAGAGAAAACTTCGCATAAAAGTACAACGCCCATCAATATAATGTACATCAACAAACCATGTTTGTCATGCGTCTTGATATAGCCGTCGACCGTTTCCTTTAATAAGTAAGGGCGAAGTGCCGCAAAAATCGACAGAGAAACTGCAAAAATAATAACGCCATAATAGCGCCATTTATAAGGTTTCGTATATTTTAAAATTCGTTTGAATAATCCGGTATCAAATGCTTTTGCTTTCATTTTTATTTTCTGGAGCTATTCCTGCTTTTCGTTATAATCTTTTTTGTTTTTAAAGAAAAAACAAAAAAGGATTTTCACTTCAATCAGGGCTATTTTATGATGTAATCGTAATCAATTTCGGTTAAATACAAACCATGCGCCGGAACCGAAAACCCAGCTTTTTCTCTGCTTTTGCTAGCAATAATATTTTCAAAATCGGTCAAAGAAATTTTATGAAGACCTATATTTACTAAAGTTCCAACAATAGAACGAACCATATTTCTTAAAAACCTATTGGCCGAAATCGTAAAAATTAGTTTATTGTTTTCGTGTTTCCAGTATGCTTCAAAAATCGTGCAATCAAATGTGTTAACATCAGTGTTTACTTTCGAGAAGCATTGAAAATCGGTATGATTCAACAAAATTTTGGCGGCTTTATTCATCAAAGCTACATCTAATTTTTGATTAAAATACCAGCTCAATTCCTGTAAAAACGGGTTTTTAACCGTATTAATATGGTATTCGTATGTTCTCTTAGTTGCATCAAATCTGCAATGTGCATCATCTTTTACTAAAATAATATCAAAAATTGCAATATCCTTTGGTAAGTATGAATTCAGTTTATGTATCAAATTCTGAACATCAAGAAAAATGTCAACATCAAAATGACCATACATTTCCTGTGCATGAACACCGGTATCAGTTCTTCCGGCACCCATTACATTTATAGGAGTATTTAATAAAACCGAAAGTGCTTTGTTTAATGTTTCCTGAACAGAAGATGCGTTGGGTTGAAATTGCCAACCGTGATAATGTGTTCCGTTATATGCAAATTGAATAAAATATCTCAAGGTGTAGGTTCAAAGGTTCAGAGATGCAAAGGTATAAAAAAAAGTTGCTAAGGTTCTAAGGTACTTAGATTCTAAGGTTTTTATGCTTAATGAATCTTAGAGAAGCACAGTAGTGCTACTCTAGGCAGATTAGCAAATTTCATAATCTCGTAAATTAAAAGATCTTCGACTAATTGAAAAAAATAATTAATTGCATTAAAATAAGATTCAGGATATAAAACTTAGATTCTTAGCTTCTCAGAATCTCAGAACCTTGTCAAAGAACTGTTAAAGTCCAAAATACCAATCATAGTTTGTTCAGTGAAAAATCGTGTCAGAAATTGACAATTCCAACGATTTAACTCATGCTTTTTTTTAACATAATTTATGAAAAATTGGCAAATGTTAATTTTAAATATATTTTATTTTAACAGGAAATATTTCTATTATGTTTGTAGTCTAATAAATCAAAAACTATGAATGAAATTACTTCTTATTGGTGGATAATTTTAATCTTATTCTCCATTATTTTTTACAAATTTATTTTACGCGTTTTCTTTGGGATGGTTATGGTTCCTGAAGATAAAATTGGTTTAGTGACCAAAAAATTCGTTCTGTTTGGAGCTGATAAATCACTGCCTGATGGTCGTATTATTGCGACGAAAGGTGAAGCAGGATATCAGGCAAAAACCCTTGCTCCAGGTTTATACTGGGGAATGTGGATCTGGCAATACTCAATCGATATGTCTGGATTCACAATTATTCCGGAAGGTAAAATTGGACTGGTCTTGAGTAAAGACGGACAAGAAATTCCAACTGGACGAATTTTAGCTAGAAAAGTAGATAGTGATAATTTTCAAGATGCTACTTTTTTCTTGGATAATGGAGGACAGAAAGGACGTCAAACAGCTTTTATTACCACGGGATCATATCGTATTAACACGTTCTTGTTCGAAATTGTAATTGCTGATCAGATCAAGATTTACGAAAATATGATTGGTATTGTAACAGCTCTTGATGGAGAGCCA
>Ga0302173_10000871_pt1 | contig 15757 bp, 15 predicted proteins | sample I_Fen_N3_1_FD_198785 | JGI IMG/M metagenome (GOLD analysis project Ga0302173, IMG submission 198785) | Peat permafrost microbial communities from Stordalen Mire near Abisko, Sweden - I_Fen_N3_1 | ecosystem: Environmental > Terrestrial > Soil > Wetlands > Permafrost | place: Sweden: Abisko... | reverse complement strand
TAGCAGAATAAATTGTATTTTCAAGTATTCTATCGGAAGTTAATACGGTAGCTACAGGTTCGCCTTCCTCAATAATCACATTTCTAGCTGGTATGTCGTTTACGCCATTTATATTTAGATCTCCAACTATAGACCTTTGTTTTGTAAAAACAATCATTTTGACAGCAAACATTTTCGGGGAAGGTATTTCTATCAATTCTCCCCTACACGCCATGATGTGGGCTTCTCCCATGTTTATCCCTAAGGCTGCTTCAACAGCCTCGTAAGTACCCTGAAGCCTCGGATTAACTTCTATAACGTAGATTTCTCCATTTTTTAGTATCATATCTACGCCATTTGAACCTATGAGTTTGAGATCTCTAACAACTTCCGCTGCAACTTCCTTAAAATGTTTAATGTTAGTGTGGGTGTTAAGGCTGGTATTTTCTGTGAAAGGTACTATGTTACCACAGTAACCATATTTTTCTTTTTGACCTAGCCAACTATTTCCTATTAACTGCTCTGATGTGAGAATTGTGGTAGCCTCATCTCCAGTGGATAGTACCGATGCACTGACATCATGTCCCTCTACAATTTCCTGTAGAATAGCGTCATGGATTTCGACATCTGGATCGATTCGATCAATGTTTTGTATACCCACACCTCCAGATCCTTCAAGGGGTTTGATAATGAATTTTTCAGAAACACTTGCATCAGCTATTTCAAGAGCATCCTGTAAATCATTCACCAAGTATGTCTCTGGAAGTTTGAAAACACCTTCAAATCTTTTGAAAAGATGTTTATACAGCTTATATTTATTTTCAACATTATTTACATCCCTGTTTCCAATAAGTTTTTTCTTTGGAAATTTTAATGGAGATATGCCCGAACTACATATTATAAAATCCGCTCTATTAACAAATTCTTTTGCCATTTCAAGAAGCACTTCTGAATCAAATTTTTGAGAAAAAAATCCGCTTGATATAAATGGTTTTTGTGTTAAAAATGATCTAAAATCAGCTACACATGTATTAAGATCTTGACACCCGAAGTAATCAGCAGAATAAATACTATATCCAATATTTTTTAGAGAACATGCTATAGGCCGTGTATTTGCACCGACAACCAGAATATTTTCCATAAAATTACCTTTAGAATTTAATATAGTCCCGAGCGGAGTCGAACCGCCGTCGCCGGTTCCAAAGACCAGCAGGATTACCACTACCCCACGGGACTAATAATAGAATAGACTGCAATGCAGTAATCAGTTTTTATTCCGATCTTATATTTAAAGGTATCGAAATGGTTTATTGCCTTAAAAATTCATTTTTTTGTCACATAAAATGTTAAACCTACATCCCCTGCATTTATTAGGATTATTGGTTGGTATGAATTCGGTTTCACCATCCAATAATTTATGCATACGCTTAATAAGCTTTATAATATCCTCTTCAGCCTTACCATCAAAGTATGATGACCAATATATATTCTCAGTACCTCTTTCACGCAGAGATGCTACTATTCTCCTTTTCTCAGGTAACATTTCCTTGAAGGCCAGACAGTATCCATAAACCTGGTTTATACTAGATGAGTATGCAACTTTTCCAGGTTTATCATCTATGATAATAAACTCGTCAGGAGTCATCCATACCTCATCTATGAATCCACGGATTCCATAATGTTTAGATATGACAGGAAGTTCTCTTGAGAGAATTTCACCTGTTTTAGATGTTTCAAGCATCTCATCAAATGTAGCAGGTTCTGCTCCTACTTTAAACTTGTCTTCAAGTATTGCATGTTCTTTTGTACCCTGCATCATGGATATTGTTGGTTTAACCTCGATTCCCTTGACATTTTCGAGATATATTCCATATTCACAGAATCCTTGTTTGTTAAGCCAACTTATTGGAAAGTTGTTCTTATCTGCAATGATTTTAACTTGACTTATGGTGGGATGCGGAGTAGATCCCGATCTATTTATCATTAATCCCCCTCATCATCCTTTTTACTACCTAAGCGACTTTTTAAGGTTGTCCAAATATCTTTATCTTTATTTACTTCATCTTCAAGTACCTTGTTCTTTTCAGTTTCTACTTCGTACTTCTTTTTGAGGTCAGAGTGGGTATTGCTGATCTCTTCCAACTTTTTCATAAGCTTTTCTTTATCCCCTTCCAGGATTTTAATCCGCTCGTTCTCTAGGCGGAGCTTCTTATTGGTTTTAGTATGTTTACTCACAAGTTCTTTGTAAGATTTAGATAATTCATTGTGTTTCCATTCCAATTCAGCAAGTTCCCTTTCGTATGCATCAAGATGACTTTCTGTATCCCCCAAATTTTTAAGGTAATCCTCTGCCAGCGTAGGATCTTCACCCATTAACTCTCCTATCTGCTTCTGAGGAATTATAAAGACCTCCTCACTGCACTCAAATTTGTCAGATCTCTTTAAAGGAACTAAATATTGATTATACTCATATATCTTCCTTTTACCACCAACAGTCTTCTTGGTCTTCTTTTTATAGCATTTAACAGCTGATTTTATTACCTTTACCATTAAAACTGCTCCCGTTGTAATTTACTAATTGAAATTCTGTTTTTGATATTATCATGAAATCATTTGTTTACGGTAAATCAAATTCTAATGTAGAACAAGGTTATATTGAATGAACCTTCTTTTATCCTTTTTGAAAATTATCAGATCAAATTTATTTTTATAATTCAATACCAAAAATTAATTATTAGATTCAAAAATGTTACATGAGTATTGAAAACAATTACACTCAAAATGAGAATTAAAGGCCAAAATATAAATTCAAAATCAGCAATTGAACCTAATCTAACCCATATCTCATCATTAATAGATTTTTGGGCCATATAAAGATAATAAAAACTGTAAAAAAAGAATATAATTAATGAAAGTGTTAGCAATGGAATAATTTTAAGATAAACCGCGATTACTAACGGTACAAATGCAGCGAAATTTAGAAAATGTAGTAATTTGATTGCATTTTTTTTTCCAAGTATTACTGGTAATGTTTTCAACCCCTCCTTTGAATCTGTTAAAGAGTCCTTTAAATCGAAAAAAATTGCATTTATCATTCCTTTCATGTTTATAAAAACGAATACAACTATAAATGGTAGTGATAGCGTCAGAGAAAACTGTAGTGGAACAAAAAGTGTGCCGCCCAATGACCATGTGAGTACTGTGTATATGTTTTTGAATATTGGAATTCTTTTGGTTAACCCTTTCAATACAGTTGCATATAAAAGTCCACCTAAGGTTATTAAAACTATAAAAAGTATGAGTTTATAGTTAGAAAAAATAACTAATAGAGATACAAGCAACAAACAATAAAATATCATAATTAGGGGGTAATATTTTTTTTTCTTTTGAAGATGAGAATATCTTGCTGAGTTGGATTCAACATCTTTATCAAGATCGCTCATATAATCATAGCTGTAAACTATTAATGGTATTAAATAGGATATGATCAATAAAGGAAGGTTAATATGAGAATGAGTGATAATTGAAGTTGTTAAAATCAGTGCGGGTGCACCTAAAGCCGTTAAATATCCGCCGTGAATAACTTCTTTAAAAATTAGGTTGAAGTAATCATTATATGAATTTTTCAAATACATATTTAAAACCATAAGCCCCCCGGAACTACATCATGTATGATATGTATGGATTTATCATATATGTAAGAGTATTTTATGATTATTAATAGTTTTTAGACAATATCTGGATTATGTAGTTAATATACCTATTTATTTTAATGATAAATTATAATAAAAAGTTACATACTGGGAAAAAGATTTATTTGTAGATGTATAAACTACATACACTGTCGGAGTAAAAAATATGAACATATTTTCATATATATCATTAACAGCTTTCTTCTTGTGTTTCTTCTTAGGTAATTTCATCTATCATAAGAACACTAAAAGCCAGCTGAACATAATGATAGCTGTACTCTGCATATTAGTAGGATTCCTTGCATTTGCAGAGTTTCAGTACAGACAAACCTCGGATTTTCAAACAGCCTATCTATGGCTTAAAATAAGCGGATTATGGCCCATAGTACCCGCAATCCTTCTTCATATCTCCCTAATTTTCACTGGAAAAAAAGATATTCTAAAGAATAAATTAACATATTTCTTGATATACGCACCAGCATTGATCATTGCGTTCTATGCAGTTGATACAAATTTGTTGTTAGAGGGAATTATAAAGGAATACTGGGGTTGGACATACGTATTTCCAAAAAACTCTTTACTTTTTATTATAATGAGTTTCTGGACACTTCTCTGTGCCATTTTAGCTGGGGGGATTTGTTTCTTGTATTATTTAAAAAACGAGAACATGAAAAAACTCCAGACAAAGTATATAATTGTTGGACTTTACCTACCACTTTTGATTAGTATGTTCAGTGATGTTTTGCTTCCAAACATGTCAATAAGGATACCTGAAACAACAATAGTGATGTCTACCGTAGGTATAGGTTTCATAAGTTATGGAGTCTGGAAGTACAGATTCCCCGCTTTAACAGCAGCAGTTGCTGCAGATGAGATAGTTTCTACCATGTCGAACTTTCTAATAATGCTTGACTATGATAAAAAAATTGTAACTATTAACAATGCAACTACAGAGCTCTTGGGCTATACAAAGGAAGAAATAATAGGAAAACCTATAGAATACCTCTTTGCAGATCAATCTCAAGATAATAATAAAAAATTATTCAATACCGATTCCGAATCGATAATAAACTTTGAAACTAGTTTGAAATCGAAATATAATGAATTTATACCGGTTTTACTCTCCAAATCAGTGATCAAAAATGAAAACGGTAATATAATAGGAATTATTTGTATTGGAAACAACATTGTGGAAATTAAAGATGCAAAAGACAAGATAAAAGCTTCTCTAGAAGAAAAAGAATTATTACTTAGAGAAATACATCATCGTGTTAAAAATAACCTACAGATCATCTTAAGCCTGATAAATCTCCAGTCAAATGGCATCAAAAACCAGGAAGACCTTGAAATTTTTAGAGAAAGCCAGAGCAGAGTTAAATCAATGGCCATCATACATGAAAAACTCTATCAATCTGCAGACTTCGCAAGTATTAATTTTGAAGAATACATAAAGAGTTTAGTTAGCTATCTCCTTTCATATTACTCTACAGATTCTATACAGGCCAAAATTGATGTAGAGAATGATATTGTGCTTAACATGGATACTGCTGTACCTTGCGGGCTTATTATTAACGAACTGGTTACTAATTCTATAAAATTTGCATTCACAGGGAGGGCTGCTGGAAAAATTTATATCAAACTTCATTCTGTAGATGGATTTTTCACCCTGATTGTTGGTGATAATGGAATTGGTCTGCCTCCAGGAGTAGATATTGAAAATCCTCAAAAATTGGGTTTACAGCTGGTAAATACATTAACTGATCAGTTGGAAGGAAAAATTGATTTTAATGGAGAAGATGGCACAGAATTTAAAATTAAATTCAAGGAACAAATATACAAAAATAGGTATTAATAATAAATCATATCAGAAATATTCCTTAATCCAATTTTCCATCGAGATCATCCGCAATTTTATTCCACTTTTTTACTCTATCCTCTAAATTATCTTCTTTTACAGGAATCTGCTTTTCTATTAGATTTTCAAGATTTTTAAGGAAATCTGGATCTTCTCTAATTTTTAGACATGTTGTTATCTCGGTAATGGCCTTTTGTACCACAAATTCCACTGCGTATTTACAGAATTGGTTTGGTCTAAACTGGTATTCATTCTCATCTTTTATTAAAATAGGGAATGCCCGACATACAGTAGGTCTTTCATTGTATATATCGCATTTCTTTGTTTTTCTAATAAAATGTTCGCAGGGACGATCTTCCTCAAATTTATATCCCCCTTCAAAGGGCACAATTTCTGCCGTAACAATTTTATCAGAATTTTCATATGATTCATATTCCTTTTTCGTGATATAAATAGGTGAACAGTTTTCACAGCACCAACCACATCTGTTACAATAATCCAACCTTAAAGCAGCTACAAGTGACCCTTCTGTAAAGGCTATGGAAGAAAAATGTATAATTTCTTTAATATCCTTCCGTTCAACGTCATTCAACAGACGTGATTTCTTTAATATTTTTTTAACCCTCTTGGAAACCGTCCTCTCAAATATAAATATTTCAGATGTAAGTTCGGGTTGGTTTTTTGTTAATTCTTCGTACTGATTGAAAATGGAATCAATATATTCTCTTTTGTGTAACTCTTCCAACAACATTTGTTCACCCTGAATTCCAAAAAATATTTCTTGTATAGTAATTTTTTTTTATCAGATATAAACAATTAGTACAAAAAAAATAAAGTTATCAGACCCAGTTGAATATGTTTTGATAAGAAAAAATTAAGAATTGAAAGCATAAGCACATATTATCCTTCAATTTTCAATTTCATCCAGAAATTGAATTATTTTTTAAATTAAATTACAGAAATCCTTTTTATCTATCTAGTAATAAATACTTACTAAAAGAAAGATGATTTATTTACATCAGATTTTGTTCCTTCTTACTGAATAGTGTAGCAGATAAAGTTATGGTTATTAAAGCAAAACCAACTACCACAATCGTACTAACATAAAGCGGAAGAGCACCGTAGCCTAATATGACTTGTCTAAGTGCATCTACTCCGTATGTTAGTGGATCGAGATAAACTGCTACCTGAAGGGAGGATGGAAGTCCTGTAACAGGGAACAGAGCCCCGCTCAATAAAAACATTGGTAGAACAATGAAGCTCATTATGAGGTTAAAACCTTCCATACTCTCTGTAAAGATAGCTATTAATAGTCCAACTCCCCCCAGTCCAACTGATATGGGAATCATTAAGAGGAATGATGCAACAAAGATTACTGGAGTCATATGAACTCCAACAACGAATGAGAGTAAAAGTAGAATCACTCCCTGAATTATTGCAGCTGTCCCAATTCCTAATACCTTACCAAAAACAATTGATGGACGACTTACTGGAGCAACCATAATCTCCTTTAGAAAACCATACTGCCTGTCCATGATAACTGACACACCAGAGAATATGGCTGTAAACAGTATTGTCTGACCAATTATCCCCGGGAATATAAATGCCTTGTAACCGCCAGCAATATTGCCAAATCTTATTGCCGAACCTAGACCCGTTCCAAATATTAAAAGCCATAACAATGGCGTAACAACTGAGGATAGTATACGTGAACGGTATCTGACGTATCTTTTCGCTTCTCTGAACCATATAGTGTATATTCCTTCCCATTCAGCCATTTTACTTTGCCCCCTCAATGATGCGTGACCCTGTGTAATTTATGAAAACATCCTCTAGATTGGGGTGATCCAGTTCAATGGAGTTCACCATGATGTTATTCTTGTTTGCAAAATTAACTAGTGTAGCTACTAAGTTTTCCCCACTTTCAACCATCATTTTGATCTCTGAATCAACAGTCATTATGTTTTTGATGAAATCCAGTTTTTCAGCTTCTTTTATGAATTTTTCCTGATCATCAACCTTCATGGTGATAATATCTGCCTTCAACTCCCGTTTAAGATTTTTTGGAGAATCAGATTTTATTATATGCCCTCTGTTGATGATTGCTACTTCATCACAGAGTTTGTCAGCTTCTTCCATATAATGAGTAGACATTAAAACAGTGATATCCTCTTTTTGGTTTAATTTCTGTATATATTCCCAAATATTCTCCCTAGTCTGAGGATCTAATCCTAATGTTGGTTCATCTAGGAAAAGGATCTTGGGATGGTGTATCAGACCCCTTCCAATTTCCAGTCTCCGCTTCATACCACCAGAATACGTCTTGGTGAATTCATCTGCTTTATCTCCAAGAGCTATAAGATCTAGAACTTCCTCAATTCTTTCTTTTCTCAATTCGTTAGGAACACCATATAATGCAGCATGCATTTCTAAATGTTCTCTGCCTGTTAGAATATCATCTAAGGCTCTGGACTGAAAAACAACTCCTATTGATTTTCTTACTTCTTTAGAATTTTTCATAACATCGTATCCATTTACTGTGGCACTCCCAGATGATGGATGAAGAATTGTACACAACATCGAAATTAAAGTAGTTTTACCAGCACCGTTAGGACCTAAAATACCGTAAACACTGTTTCTTGGAATTTTAAGATTAATCTTATCAACAGCTGTAAAATCACCATATATCTTGCTAATATCATTAGTTTCAATTATGTAGTCCATTATGGCACCTTCAAATAAGTTTTTTTCATTTAACAAACAATTTTTATTTAACCGTGCATAAATTATTTTTGATTTGAAAGTAATATATAATATTATACTAATTGCTAACAAAAATTAACCCCAAAATAGTCTTAAACATTGATAAGAGTATTTCAATCAACTTAAAGAGAACAACATGTTTTAAGCTTTAAAATTGATCAAAGGTGATAATTGTGATGTTTGAAATCGTGAAGTCTGAAGGTATAGCACATAAATCTTATTTTATTGGTTCGAATGGAAAAGCAGCAGTTATTGATCCCCGGAGAGATTGTGATATCTATACAGAAATTGCTGAACATAACAATATGGAGATAGAATATATATTTGAAACCCACAGGAACGAAGATTACACCATAGGCTCCCTTGAACTTAAAGAGATTGTTGGAGCAGATATATTCCATGGTGAAGGCGTTGATTTTGAGTATGGCAATTATGTATGTGAAGGAGATAAATTTCAGATCGGATCTCTAGTTTTAGAGATAATAGAAACACCAGGACATACCGATGAAAGCATTTCAATATTGGTGATGGATCGGGACGTTTCAGACGATATTTATATGATATTTACGGGAGATAGCCTTTTTGCCGGAGAAATTGGAAGATGCGACCTTTATGGTGAAGTAAACAAAAGAAAAATGGCAGAAGCCATGTACATGAGTATATTCAAGAAGATACTTCTTTTAGAGGATAACGTGATAGTATGCCCTGCACACGGCTCTGGATCAATATGCGGAGCAGAAATTCGGGAACAGGAGTTAACAACTTTAGGTTACGAGAAAAAAACTAACCCTCAACTGAAAAAGGATAAAATGGGATTCATTGAAGCTAAAATTAATGAAAAACTTTATACTCCGCCCTATTTCAAAAAAATGGAAAAAAACAACTTAGAAGGACCGCCTCTTATTTGTAAACTTCCTTATCTGAAACCTTTAAGCATGCATGAAGTTAAAGACTGTATGGCAAGGGATGCTCAGGTTGTAGATGTAAGAGAACCAACTGCCTTTGCAGGCGGGCACATACCAAACACTCTCAATATATGGAAAAATGGTCTTCCTGCATACGCTGGTTGGTTTTTAAATTATGAAGAGCCCATTATAATAGTTGATGATAACAATGATAATATTGATGAGCTTAGAAGGTATTTGGTTAGGTTAGGATACGACAACATTTACGGATACCTCTCCGGAGGTTTTCCTGTGTGGTTTAAGGGTTCAGGAGACTTTGAAACAGTTAATACTTGGTCAGTCCATGATTTACTCCCAAATATGGGTAAAAAATCGCTTTTTCTTCTTGATGTTAGAAAAGAAAATGAATGGATAAAAGAGCGTATAGACGGATCCCATAATATATACATAGGACTGCTGAAAGACAATCTCGAAAAAGTTCCTAAAGATAAGCATGTAGTTGTTTCCTGTGATACTGGATATAAAGCTAGTATTGGAACTTCTATTTTACAAATGAAAGGTTATAATAATGTTACCAATATTCTTGGCAGTATGATATCATGGAAAAAAGCTGGTTACCCTGTTGTAAAGGGTAATTTAAAGTAGTTAAACTTGGAATATTTAATAACGTACTAAAAAGGTGATCTAAAATGGATATCCATAAAGTTCCTTTGATGAGTAAAGAAGAGTATGATGAATTAATAAAAGAAAGTTATGTGAGCAGAATATGTTTCAAAGGAAAATATCCTTACATTGCTCCTTTTATGTATGTTTTTGATGATCAATACCTTTATTTTTTGTCGACCAAGTATGGTAAGAAGATTCAAAGGTTTCAAGCTAACCCAAAGGTTGCAGTTGAAATAGAAAAATACAAAGATGACCTTTCTGAGTATCGTTTTGTTACATTACAGGGCCGTATATACCAGGTAGAAGATAATAATGAAAAATTAGATGTTAGGAAACTTTTCGTTGATCTAATAAAGAAAAAGTCTTTATCAAGAAATATACTTGCTGCTTTGGGCCATTCCCCTGATGATGAGCTCGAATCAATTATAAATGAAGAAAGATCCTTCGTATGGAAGTTGGTAGATGTTAAAAATATTATCGGAATAAAAACTTCGTGAAACTAAAAATTATTTATTAAAAAGCGAATTGATAATAGTAGATTAAAAATATAGGTGTAAAAATGGAAAATTACAATTTTAAAGAAATTCCAAGGCTCATTGTATCAATTTTAATTACCTTGGTGATAGGATCCTTAGGATCGTTCGTAACCATATCACAGATTCCAACGTGGTATTCTGCGCTATCTAAACCCTCATGGTCACCTCCAAACTGGTTATTTGGCCCAGTATGGACCATATTATACATATTAATGGGATTAGCATTATTCCTTGTGTGGCGTGAAGGTTTAGATAGGAGAGATGTTAGATTTTCAATTTTAATATTCGCTGTTCAACTAATGCTTAACCTGCTTTGGTCAATAGTTTTCTTTAGCTACCACGCATTATTTGGTAGTTTCATCGTGATAATGTTACTCTGGTTAGCAATACTAGCAAACATCATAGCATTTTCTATTATCTCAAGAACAGCAGGGCTCCTTCTAGTGCCTTACATAGTATGGGTAAGTATAGCAAGCTATTTAAACTACAGTGTGTACATTTTAAATCATTAATTCTGTGATTATGGGGTTTTTTCCCAATTTTTATTTTTTTTTATCTCTTTTGCTACAAATGAAAAATAAAGATGATAATTGAATAATAATTGAACGTCTTTTATTCAAAAATTTAATTTTTATAAACCCTTCGATTCCAATCCAGATTAATCATTAAATCTTTTTTGAACCTTTTCACTTTTTAATTCTCTTAATGCATCAGATGCTATCCATCTTGCACTTTTAGAATCAATCTTATGAATTTCCTCAGCTATTTCTATGGCTCTTCGGTTTAGATGTATATTTTTTTTCCCAATATGCCTCAAAGCCCAATTTACAGATTTTTTAACATAATTGCGATTGTCAATGGATTCTTCGATTATTAAAGAAAATAATTGCTCAAATCTGTCATCTGGTGCTTGTTTATCATGCACTGCTAATACTGCTATTAAAGTAAATGCAGCTCTTTTTACGAATTCATGTTCATTTCTACTCCATTCAAAGATCTTTTTGTATGCAAATGGAGTTTTACGAAATAAGTTCATACAACACTGATCACAAACATCCCATGAGTCAAAATCCAAAACCCATTTTTCCATTTGGGCTTCTGTAACCTTTTCAGGATCATCTATTAGGCTTGCCAGTATTCTAGTTTCCCCATATCCTGCATTCCATAATTTTTCTGCTAGTTCATGATTTTTACCAGTGTTCTTAGCGATACGTCGTAATTCTGGCATTCTAACCCCATATCTTTTCATATGATTTATTCCAAATCTCGCCATACCCTCGACATCTTCAGGGTTGGATAATCTTCCAGTTCCTTTATTATTACTTCAAAACCCATAATAATCACTTTATTAAAATTAACTCCTTTAAAAATTTTTAAATGTTTAATTCAATCACTCGATGAAAAACATTTTATTTTAATATTCTTTTCCAATAACATTTAGGTATTATTTCAAGTTTATCGAATATATAATACATCTATCTCTTCAATTACTGTTTATCTGCCATATAACCCCTTCCTACAGTTACAGGAGGTATTATGAGATAAGTAAGACCGATATCCATCATATAATTTGTAGAACTCATCTGCATTGGACTCGATGGCATTAAAAGTATTAAATCTATTAAAATGCTAATCAAAAACCAGCTGCCTCCTATAATAATGCCTTCTTTTAAAAAATTTGTATTAACATCTTTGAAGTAAGCTGCTGAAAGAATAACAACGGTTAATGCTATTACAACAGGCATTATAGATTCAAAAAGAGGGTTAAAGGATATTTTTAGCGGATATATTATCAAAGACACGATAAATGGAATTAACCACATTACCAAACCAAATCCGACTATTTTTATTATATGATTCAAGTTTCACATTAAGATTCTTTCAAAATTTTTTTTTACCAGAAATAAATTTTTCATTATAAAATTTATTTTTGTTCTATGGGCTGCCTTATAACTGTTTTAAGTCTTTCTGGTTTGGTTCTTCGAACGTCACTGATATATATCTCGTGGTGTTTATCACGTATTTTGTATCCACTTTTTTCTATGAAATCGTGCAATTTTTCAACTGTTGGTACTTCAGCTGCCCCGTAAGGTCCAAGATGCATTATCTGGGCCGATAATCTCTCGCTAAATTTTTTAAATTTTACTTTTGATAATGATTCTGGATTCTTTTTGGTTTCAACTTCTTCCATTGCTTTTTCTATCAAGCCTTTGTTAATGAACTCAGGCTGCATTATCATTGCAGTCCATTTCCACGATCCTTTATCTTCGATGCTGAATTCTTTCATATCTTCAACCCACCAGAGGCCTTCAAGAGGCATTACAACATAATCTTGATTATTTTCTTTTTTTGATAAGAACTTGGCCTTAAATGATACAGGAAACAATGCTTCCATTGCATTTTTATACTCTTGGGATGCGTTTGGATCGCCCTTTCCATCTACCATCAAGAAGTTCATCCTTTGTACGTCTACAACTGAAACTTGTTTATCTGAAGGGTAATATAAATCCTTTTTTTCCTTTTTAAAGTCGTATTTTACCATTTTAACACCAATTTTTATATATATTGATTAGTTTATATTTTACATTTATCATAGTTACAATAACATTATATTCCTTCTACTCTTTAATTCAATATTGAGCTAAGGTAGTTAATTCGTTTAAGAGTTAAAATCACCAAAATTTCCAGAATATATGTAAAGAAAAAACAATAAAAGTTTATGGACAAAAAATGGATAATCTCTCAAAGTTATGAATTGATTAGATAATTTATTGGCCATGTGTAGCATATCCTAATTCACAACGATTCTTTAGACTTGCCATTTAAAAGGAAATAATTATAACTTTGGTTAGATTTATATTATATGAATATTAAGGAGATTCCATATGAAATTAAATATATCTAACAAGAGATTGATTTTAATAATCATCTTAGCACTGATCATTGGAGGATTAGCATATTTTGCTTATTATGTTTCTGATATTTCTCATGCAGATGATACAGCCTTATCAGCACTATCTTCAAATGGATCTTACACTGTTATGGACACATCTAATTACATAACCTTTACGCCTATCTCCAATAAGAGTTCTACGGGAATAATATTTTATCCTGGAGCTAAAATTCAACCCGAAGCCTACTCTGTTATAGCTTCTAAACTTGCAACAAATGGTTATACTACTATAATTGTAAAAATGCCATTTAACTTAGCAATTTTTGGTGAGAACAAAGCTAATGATGTAATAGCTGAACACAAAGAAATTAGCAAATGGGTGATTGCAGGCCATTCACTAGGCGGTGTTTTCGCTTCGGACTATGCTGTAAACCATCAGGATGAAATTAAAGGAGTTATATACTTAGCAGCCTATCCAAATACAAATGCTTCAAATGCTACATTTAAAGCATTATCTATCAGAGGATCAGTTGACGGACTAGCTACCAGTAAAGACATTTCGGATAACCTCAATAAATTTCCAGTAAATACTACATTCATAACAATAAATGGGGGTAACCATGCCAACTTTGGTAATTACGGTATGCAGGTCGGGGACAACAATAGCACTATAATTAAACAGGAACAACAGAACATGACCGTTGATTATATTCTCGAATTTCTTAAAACTCTTTAAAAATTAAATAAAATCCATTTCTATTTTAATTTTTTTTGTCTATTATTTATACTAGTTTATATTTTAATATTTACGAATAATTCTGTTGTATTGAAGTTTCAAAGAAATTTCATAGATTTACTATGAATTGGCGTTTAATTTTCTTTTTAGAATTCAGAAAGTGGAAAAACATTTAATTCTAGTTGAACAATAATATAATCAACAGAAATTTATGGGGGTTATACATGGATAGAGATCAATACTTGTTACCGGGCATAATTGTACTGGTTGTTCTTGTAGTTTTGGTAATAGCATTAGCTTACTCAGGAAACAACACATTCAAAATGGGAACTGTATCATTCGAATATCCCAGCTCCTGGTCACAGGAGAATGTTGTTGGAAATTTCAGTAGTAGTGCATTATACTCTCAAGTGACATTAACAGCAAATTATGCAGATTCTAATGGAGTATATCAACCTGCTTATATTATTATTCAAATGCAACAGAAGGCTAATGGTACATTGAACCTTCCAACTACCACCAGCATAGTTACTAATACATCTAACTCTTCGGTAGCATCAACACAAGTCAATAACATAACAGCAACTCAAGTAGGAAGTTTTGGAAGCAACATAGCTACAAAATATACCGTAATAGACAAAAACAATTTTTACTATGTTGTAACATACATTAGTCCATTATACGCTCTTAATCAGACTCAAACAGCCTATAGCAACCTTTTAAGTACATTGAAACTCAGTTGAACACCTAAATATTTCTTTTTTTCTTTATTAATTAATATTTAAATAGAAAAAATTCTTAATTTAATATTATATCATTATTAAATATTCTATTCTTATATTCATTGAACATTCTAAAAAATGAATATTTACTTCTACAACTTGATAATTATATTAAGATGCATTGTTTACGTTTAAGGATCAAATTTGGTACAGAATAACGATTGATTTCAATTTTATGATCATCTTAGCGAGCTGTGGATATGTATTCCTTTAGGTCTTGTAGTAGATTTAAACCTTTTAATAATAGTAATTACAGAAACAGCAGGTTAAAGGAAATAATAATAAATTTTATTCAAATAAAAAATAATTGAATTCAATTAATCTTTTATGATATAAACCATTTATATCCAGTTTCTTTATCCTCTCTGAATTAATTGGATTTGATCGAAACATTTAATAGTATTATAAGCAAACTTTCTTTAAAGAGATAAAAGGTTATGAATTGATTTATGTATTGATTTTAGAATAAATTAACATGGCACAATTAACGTCATATAACGGTGTTTTAGAGTTGGTGTTGTAATTGGAGAAGATAAAAGTAGCGATAATCGGTATTGGTAATTGTGCAAGCTCACTAATACAAGGAATCCATTATTACAAAGATAAAAATCCAAAGGAAGCTATTGGGCTGATGCATTGGGATATAGGAGGCTATACTCCTTCTGATATTGATATTGTGGCTGCTATTGATATTGATAGTAGAAAAGTTGGTAAGGATGTAAGCGAAGCCATATTTGAAAAACCTAACTGTACTCAAGTATTCTGTAATGAAATACCAAATATGGGTGTTAAAGTAGTAATGGGTCAAGTATTAGATGGTGTGGCACCACACATGGCAGATCACAAGAACGATTACACATTTATAATCTCGGATGAAAAAGAAAATAATCAAGTAGAATTGGTGAAGATATTAAAAGAAAGTGGGGCTGAAGTTTTACTGAATTATCTTC
>Ga0302173_10000870_pt1 | contig 15757 bp, 15 predicted proteins | sample I_Fen_N3_1_FD_198785 | JGI IMG/M metagenome (GOLD analysis project Ga0302173, IMG submission 198785) | Peat permafrost microbial communities from Stordalen Mire near Abisko, Sweden - I_Fen_N3_1 | ecosystem: Environmental > Terrestrial > Soil > Wetlands > Permafrost | place: Sweden: Abisko... | reverse complement strand
TCGACGGTGTCGAAAATAAGATTAAATCATACTTTTGTTTTTTCAAGAATCGAAAGATTCCATATAGAATTTGGGGACTTGATAAAAATGAATTTATCACCTTACAATATTTATTATTATTTTTATCTTTTCTGGATTTCACCCGCAATACTTGTATATTATCTTCACATGACAAATATGTTTTTTGTCTATTTGTCTTTTCATTTATGGCTACCACAAAACTTTGGTGTCCATGTTCAATGAACTCTTGCATCAAATCCGTATACAAATTAAACTCATTATATTTAGGCCATGCCATTGTTATCAATAATACATTCATGATTAAATTCCTTACTTATCAATTTAAAAAAACTTTATAATCCATGCTTCATTTTATTCATCCTATCTTCTACAAATGGATCTCTTTTATGATTTCCATAATTAATTGATGTTCTTTTTAATATGCATTTAAATGTTGCAAATATAATTTTAAGGTCTAGTCGAAATGAAATATTATTTACATAATAAACTTCATATTCAAACTGTTGCTCCCAAGTTGGCGTAACTTCACCATACAACACTTCTGGGGGAATTAGCCCACCTCTTACATTATGTCGTTGCATTTCGTATTTCGAATATAACGGTAAATACTCAACCAAAAGAGGTCTTGGTCCAACAAAGGAAATATCACCCCTTAATATATTAACAAGTTCTGGGAGTTCATCAAGCGCCGTAGAACGTAGAATTATGCCAAATTTAGTCAACCTCAATTCAGTTGATAAAAGGTTGCCATTCTCATCTTTTGCATCTGTCATGGATCTAAATTTATACATTTTAAATTTTTTACCTTTTTTACTGATTCTTAGCTGTTTAAATAATATTGGTTTACCTAACTTTATTCTAACTAATAATGCAAGAATACAAAAAATCGGAATACAAATAACAATTGCAATAATGGATAAAGTAACAGCAAAAATTCGTTTTATATATTTACTATACAAATCATTACCTCCATAACGCTTTCATTATGGTAACAATTCTATCTAAATCACGATCACTCATCTTTGTATCACTAGGCAAGCATACGCCATTTTCAAATAGATTTTCAGCTACTCCTTCTCCTATAAAATCATAGTCTTGGAAAAATGGTTGTAAATGCATTGGTTTCCAGATAGGCCTTGCCTCAATATCTTCTTTTTCCAATGCTATTATAATATCTGATGGCCTAACATCTGCATTTAGGTGTATGCAACTCAACCAGTAATTAGGCTCATTCCATTCATTAATTGGCATCATTGTAACACCAGCCAGTTCACCAAGTTCTCTTTTGTAAAACTCAAATATATACTTTTTCTTATCTATTCTCTGTTTTAAAATTTTAAGTTGTCCTCTACCAATCCCAGCCAAAACATTGCTCAATCTATAGTTGAATCCCAACTCACTATGCTGATAATACCTTGCTATATCTCTTGATTGAGTTGCCCAGAACTTAACCTTATGAATGGATTCTTCCTTGTCCGATACAAGCATACCACCACCTGAAGTAGTAATTATTTTATTACCATTAAAAGAGAAAACACCGTAAGTTCCAATAGTTCCAGTATATTTTCCTTTATATAATGTTCCTAAACTTTCAGCTGCATCTTCAATTAGTGTTACATCGTATTTCTTACATAACGCCACTATTTTATCCATATCAGCAGATAATCCATAAAGATGAACAACGACAACAGCCTTTGGGATTTTACCCATACTAGCATATTTTTCAAATGCTTCTTCTAACGATTTTGGGCTCATATTCCATGTTTCATAGTCACTATCAATAAATACTGGCACTGCTTTTTGATAAATAATAGGATTAGCGCTCGCCGAAAATGTTAATGATTGACAAAACACAATATCTCCCTCACTAACGCCGGCTAATTTCAATGCCATATGAATAGCCGCGGTTCCAGTGTTAAGTGCAGCAGCAGCCTTAATATTAACCATTTTTGCAAGTTCTTTTTCAAATTCATCTACATTTTTACCAAGAGGCGCTATCCAGTTAGAGTCAAATGCTTCTTTTATATATTTTATTTCATAACCTTCATCACTCATATGCGGCGATGAAAGGAATATTTTTTTTTCATTCATGATTTCCCCCATTTCTGCGCTTTTTCTGCGCATATCCAGTGTGTGAAAGCGTAGTCCATCCACAAACTAGTGTGTGAATAATTAAATTATCTTTCCTTCATGCATTAATTATATAGGCTATTTCAGATTGGATAGCCTATATAATTAATCAATAACGAACTATTTTAAAGCTAGGTACGATGCTTATTAATGATTCCCTTATAATATTTATATCTTTTGTTTCTAAAGCTTTATTTAATATATCTAATTTTTTTTCTATTTCCTCAATGGTGATTAATTTTTGCTTTTCAATATATATTTTTTGATTCTCAGTTTTCACAAGGTCTTCGTGCATAAATAATTCTTCATTTAGCTTTTCCCCTGGGCGCATTCCTATCTCTTTAATTGGAATCTCCGTATAGGGAATATGGCCTAATAAACAAGTTAATTTTTCAGCTAATTTTAGAATATTTACAGGTCTTCCCATATCTAATACATATATTTCCGAATCGGATTTCATGGAACCAACTCTTAATACAAGTTGTGCAGCCTCAGAAATCGTCATAAAATATCTATAAACTCTCTTATCTGTAATTGTAATAGGCCCCCCATGCTCAATTTGTCTTTTGAACAGTGGAATGACTGATCCATTTGAACCTAAAACATTTCCAAAACGAACAGCTACATATTCTGTCTTACTAATATTTTTCATACTTTGAATAATCATTTCGCACATTCTTTTGCTTGCCCCCATTATACTAGTTGGGTTCACAGCTTTATCTGTTGAAATTAGGACGAACTTTTGTGCATTCCATTTATTAGCAGCCTTAACCATATTGTATGTTCCAAAGACGTTATTCTTAATAGCTTCATCCGCACAACTTTCCATAAAAGGTACATGTTTATGCGCTGCTGCGTGAAATACAATTTGTGGATGATAACGTTCGAATAATTGTTCGATTTTAACTTCATCTTGTACAGACGCAATTTCAACAGCTAAGTTAAGCTTATTTTTATAATCATATATCAATTCTTGTTGAATATCATAAGCATTATTTTCATAGTAATCTATAATAATCAGCTGTGCCGGTTTCGATTGTGCAATCTGTCTACATAACTCAGATCCAATTGATCCCCCTCCACCAGTTACCATAATAACCTTGTTATTAAAGAACTTATATATCTCTTCCTTATCAAAAGATACGGAGTCTCTTCCTAGAAGATCATCCGCTTTAAAATCACTTGCAGCATCTAATAAATCACTTTCACTATTTTGTAAAATAGATGAAAGGTCTGGTAATCGTTTTACACGTAAATTGGACTTTGAAACGATATCTAATATTTCGCTTTTTCTTTTATCTGTTAAAGTTGGAATTGCAATGATTACTTCACGAATTGGTTTATTTTTGATCAAATAATCGAACTTATCTATAGGTCCCAACACCTTTATGCCACGAATTTTCTTTCCTATTTTTTCTATATTGTCATCAAAGAAACAATATATCTGATAATTGGAATCATTATTATGTTGAATTTCTTCCATTAATCGTACCCCGACACTACTCGCACCAATAATTGCAATTGGTATCTTTTTATTAATATTTTTTTTAATTTTTACTCGATATATTCTGTATATAAAGCGCATTAGCAACATAAAAAAAATAGAGATAGCACATGTTGCTACAGAAAAAATAGTAGACGTTTTGTTTATAAATACAAAATAGTTAATTGCTATATATATGATAAATCCTGCAATCACTCCGCTCATTAATCTCATATATTCTTTGCCCTCAGCATATCTCCATATATTATCATAGGTCTTTAAAAAGTACTGGCATAATGATATAGATAGCAATAATGTGATGATATGTGGCAGATAATCTAATATACCATGGTCCTTTTCAGCTATTTCAAGCGGTACTAAAAGATGAAATATATAACAGGAAAATATAATAATAATAAGGTCTAACAAAAAAATAACTTTTTTTCTATATTTTTTAATTCTTCTCATGGTAATATCCTCTGAATAAATTTATTTAAATGCATTTTTAAATCATAATTACTCCAATCTACTATACGAATGAAATTCACATTATTAATTGACATTAATATAATGTACTTTTAATTTAATACTAGCTATAGTAATGATATTTAGACTTTTCTTCTTGATTAAGAGCCATCCCATTGAGTACCAGCCCCAGTATGTTCGCATTCAAGAACTGATATTTTGTTATCGCACTTGATATACAAGGATGGGAGGTAACTCCCTCTCTTACAACAAGTAAAACCCCATCAACCATTTTCACTAGATTTAAGGCATCCGATACTACTTTTACTGGAGGTGTATCAATGATAATATATTCATATTCATTGCTAAGCTTATTTAATAATTCCTCCATCTGAATACTCGCTAACAGTTCAGATGGATTAGGTGGAATTGTTCCCATTGGCATCACATATAGGTTTTCATAAGTTGTTTTATAAATTGATTTCATCGGATCCATCGAACTAGATAACACATCACTTAGGCCTGGTCTAATTGGAACATTAAATAGACCATGTAATCTTCCCTTTCTTAAATCACAATCCAATAGTAGTACCCTATCACCAGTTTGTGCTATTGAAATTCCTATATTAGTAATAGTGGTACTTTTACCCTCCTCCGGAACAGCACTACTGATTATGATTTTTTTACATCCGTCAAATCGTAGAGTGAAGTTCAAATTGGATCTTAATGCTTTATATGCTTCTGTTACAGCAAAATCTGTTTTTATATTTTTGTTAATGTCATTTTGTTTGACTTTATTTTGTATCAAATCGGAAAACACTACTTTTTTTAGTTCATACTTATTACCTTTCCGGCGACCTACTTTTCCAATTTTTTTCTTAAATTTGTACCATAAATGAAAGTTTTGTTTCTGAAAGATAAAAAATCTTTCAGAATTTTTTTTAGTTGAATTAAAATTTGGTATTGCACCTAAAATTGGTAATTGATATCTTTTTGACAAATCATCTTGGTTTTTTACGTTTTGATCAAAAAGTTCCAAAAGCAAAGATGCTACTATAGATAGAACAACTCCTATCATTCCTCCGACCAACGTATTCATTAAAATATTGGGACTAGAAGGAGATGTTGGTAAGGCTGGAGGATCTACCACACTGATTTGTGCTGTGTCTTTAATACTTTTTATCAATACTGGTGCAACTTCTTGCACCGCTTGGACTAATATATAAGCATCGCTTGCATTCGTAGCAGTTACACTGATCTCAAAAATTTCAGTACTATTAACTGCTTTAATATTAGTCATATCCTTCAATTGTGTTAGTGTATAATTCAATTTACTTTCATCAAGAACCTGTTTATAAAAGACTTTTGTTTGTAAAAAGTTAATATAGGTTGTTACTATTTTTTGAGCATAATTTAACTCACTTAGGTCAGCTGAATAAGTGGTATCATTTGAATTTACATACATTTGAACAGATGCTACATAAGTTGGTTTTATCATAAATTTACTATATATAAAGAAAATGCAGATTCCTCCAAATGTACAAATTGCAATCAAAGCGAATCGCTTCACCAATATTTCTAATATTTCTTTTAAAGAAAATTCCATTCTCTATAGTCCTCCTATTAATACAGCAATCTGCCTTGATTATCTATTTAAATTATCCTGGAAGTTCCATAACTCCTACAGTTATACTATGATAATATTTTATATTAGTGAAAAAAAATCAATAATATGCAACAAAAAAAATACCGATCTCAACAATTCACATTTGAGACAAGTATTTTTTAATTTTAGATATTGGGTTTATATTGGGTTTATATTGGTTCTAACAAATACGAGGTAATCCTTCTCCATAAAGAATATCTACGATTCGATTGCCTTTTAAGGTTGTTATCATATTCACACCTTTACCGCAAACAATACTACCTATAATCTGGGCATTCGTACCATATTTATTATTCTTCATTACTTCAAGCGCTTTTTTTGCTTGACTTTGTGGAACAACAGCAATCAGTTTTCCTTCATTTGCCATATAAAGCGGATCAAGTCCTAAAATATTGCAAAATCCTTTTACCTCATCACTAACAGGCAAAGAATCTTCAATTATTTCGACCCTGCATACAGAACTTTCTGCAACTTCATTTAAAACAGTTGCAAGCCCGCCTCGTGTAACATCGCGCATGCAATGAACATCGATATCATTATCTATAAGATCTTTCACAAGTAAAGAAAGGGGTGCACAATCACTCATTATATTATTTTCAATTCCCATTCTTTTAGACATAATTGCTGCATGATGCTCTCCTAAATTACCGGAAAGCAAGATTGCATCACCTTTTTGACAATTGTGAATGCTGATTCCTTCTTTCATGATTGTACCTATACCAGCAGTATTGATATATACATTACCATTGCCTTCAATTACTTTTGTATCACCAGCAACGATCTTTATATTTGCCTCAGCTGCCGCTAACTTCATTGCATATGCTATCTTATCAATGGTCTCACTATCTGCTCCCTCTTCGATAATAAAGCCGGTTGTAAGGTACTTTGGCATAGCGCCCATCATCGAAAGATCATTTACCGTTCCACAAACTGCTAATTTACCGATATTACCACCATTAAAAAACATAGGTGTTACGACAAAAGAATCCGTTGTGAATGCAATTTTTCCACTCATATCTAATACTGCGGCGTCTTCTAGCTTATTTAATACCTCATTATCGAAATTCTTTATGAATATATCATTAATCAGGTTACTCGTCTGTTTTCCACCGCTTCCATAAGATATATCTATTTTCATCTCTAAGCCTCCCTATTCTTGAACCAGATTCCACAAACGCCTTCTGTTGAAACCATACAAGGTCCAATTGCGTTTAAAGGCGTACATTTTATAGAAAATAATGGACACTCGTTTGGATTAATACGGCCCAATATAACATCCCTACATCTACACCCCTTTGGTGGACTCTCTTTATATTCTTCAAATGTACTTCCTGCATCAAATTCAGCAAATTCCGGTCTGATTCTTAACGCTGAATTTTTTATAATTCCAATTCCACGCCAATAATCATCAGCTTTTTCAAAATATTTATCCATCATTGCAAGTGCCTTTATGTTTCCTTCTTCCGATACTGCATTTACATACATATTCTTTACATTACTCTGTTTGTTCTTTATTTGATGTACAATTTCATAAATAGCAGCCAAAATATGTTCACCCTCGAATCCAGCTACAACGAAAGGCTTGTGATACTTTATGGCTAATTCATTAAAATCACTGTACCCTATGATTACACATACATGCCCTGGTGCTAGAAATGCATCAATTTTCTCTTCATTTTCACATATATAAGAAACCGCTGGTATAATTGTTTTTAGTGATGTTAATAATTTTAAATTTTTTATTTTGTTTTTTTTCATTTCTTCAATTAATACTGCATAAATCGGAGTGGTTGTTTCAAATCCTACAGCAGCAAAAACATACTGCGTCTGACTATTTTCCAAAGCTATTTTAACTGCATCTAAAGGTGAATACAAAATTTTGACATTTCCACCGACTGCGCTTGCTTGCGTAAGACATAACTTGTTACCCTTTACTTTCATCATGTCACCAAAAGTCAAAACGCAATGATTTTCCATTAATGAATAGTCTATAAGCTTGTCTATATAAGCCGAAGCGGTTACACATACTGGGCACCCTGGTCCTGAAATAAGTTGGATTTTGGGAGATATTAAACTTCTTATTCCATTCTTGAAAATGCTTGAGGTATGTGTTCCGCAAACCTCCATTATTTTAATTGGTTCACCATCATACTCTTTTAATTCAGTTTTTACCTGCCCAAGAGTCATCATTAGCGTCCTCCTCAAGTTCATTAAACATCAGCAGTATTTCTTCTGCTATGTCTTTTTTTAATACATCAATCACGCATCCTGCGTGAATCAAAACGTAGTCTCCAATCTTAACAGTGACTAATTTTATATTTACTTCACAAATATTATTCATGATATCAACTTTTGCTTTATCACCGCTGATTTCTATTATTTTACCAGGTACTGCAACACACATAATATTCCTCCTTCCTACTCATCTTTCAAAAGCTTTCAATTTCCAATTCAAAGATGATATTCATATCATTCACATTGTTATCTCATTAATCCTATATATGTTTGTCCCAAGCTGATTGACCCATCATTAGGGGGTACCGAAATATTATAATACACATGAAATTTGTTATCTCTCAAAACTTTTAATACTCGCTTAGATAGTACCGTGTTTTGAAACACACCTCCGCTTATAGCGACCATATCAATATTTTGTTCTAGCCTTATCTTTTCACATATTTTTAATACTACATCTGCAATTGCATAATGAAATCCAAGTGCCAAAGAGCCTAGCTCAACATGACCTCTTAATCTGCATATCAATTCTAATACTGGCAATGGATCTATTTCAGTCATCCCTTCATCTTGTTTAATTGAAAATTCCATTCTTTGAGGAGTCATACTGCTTCTGTCTGCCAATACCGCCGCTTTTTCTAAATCAGATGCGCATTCACCTTCATAATGATTCTCATCTTGAATTCCCAAAAGACATGCAATCACATCAAATAATCTACCCATGCTTGAGGATAAAACGGTATTTATATTGTTCTTTAACGCTGCTGCTATTATATCACTTCTATCATCATTTATAAACTCAAAAAGTCCTGCATTTAACAAAAAACAAGTTGCCGTTTTTTTCGCATCACGCATTGATTGGTCTCCACCTAAAATAGGTGTGTATTTCAAATGCGCAACCCTATTAAAATCTGCACCCTCACATATCATAAATTCGCTGCCCCATATATTTCCATCCGTACCATATCCTGTCCCATCAAACGCAATTCCAATTACACGTTTTTTCAAATTATGTTCTGCCATAACAGAAGCAATGTGTGCATGATGATGTTGCACATAAAGAACTGGTATCCCAAGTGTTTGAACGTATCTTGATGAAAAATAATTCGGATGTAGATCACATATTGCAATATCTGGAGATATTTTCAATAATTTTGAAAGATCGCCTACTGATTCTTTGTACTCATCAAATACCGTTTGCTCTTCCAAATCGCCAAAATACTGTGATACCACAGCACTTCCTTTGTTATAAAGGCAAAAAGCGGATTTCAAGTCTCCACCTGCAGCAAATATCTGTGGACTTTTATTGTGATCAGTCAATTTATCATCCTGTGGTAAAAACACTGGATAAGGAACATAGCCACGACTTCTTCGAATTAACTGTGCTTTTCCATCAAAAACTTTTGCCACTGAGTCATCGACAGATCGAATAATTCGTCTAGTATTATATAAAACTCCTTGCAACAACGATGTTCTTATTGATAGCATTTCATTATCTTCTTTTATAATTGGTTTATTTGATATATTAGCGCTTGTCATAATAAGAGGACCGCATTTTTCAATCAGCATAATCTGCAATGGTGTATATGGTAAAAAAGCACCACAATAGATGCTATCTTTATATGTAGATTCGGCCATTTTTTTATTATCAGAATAAAGCAAAACGATTGGTCTAGCTTTTGAGTCCAAAAGCATTTGCTCCTCAGTTGAGACTTCACAATATTGCCTAACTGATTGAACAGATTCAAACATCACCGCAAAAGGTTTCTCTTCCCGTCCCTTTAGTTTTCTCAAATTATGAACAGTCTCGTCTATAAATGGCGAACAAGCGAAATGATATCCGCCAATTCCTTTCACTGCAATGATTCCACCTGCCTTTATGATATAAACTGCTTTTTCAAATGCCTGCATATTACGCGATTGTTCATTTTGGAGTTCATTATTTTGAGATTCATTATTGGGAGGTTCATTATTTGGGGAGTCATTATTTGGGGATTCATTATTGGAGGATTCATTATTTGGGGATTCATTATTCCTGATTTTGGCATCTTCGAATTCATCATTTTTCATATCTTGAAAGATCAAATATGGACCGCAATCATCACAAGATATCGTCTGAGCGTGAAATCGCCTACTTTCAGGAGATGTATACTCATCTTTGCAAGAAGGGCACATATCGAAATCTACCATTGATGTATTGTCTCTATCATATGGCAGTTTCTCTATGATTGTATACCTTGGGCCACATGACATACAACTTATAAATGGATTTTGAAACCGCCTATCGCTCTTTGTGTGTAGTTCATTTTTACATTTTCCACAAGTAGCTAAATCAGGAGGAATAATTGAGATTTCATCACTTGAAATGCTCTCAATTATTTTAAATTCAGTAAATGCTTCAGCTGCTGTCGTTATCAAATCTTCTATTTCAATATTTATAATTTCGCAACCTTCACACTTCGTTGTTTTTAAATCATGTAAAAATTCCTCAAAATCTTGTTTGGATGATTGTGTTATGATTTCTACCATTCCACCAATATTTTGCACAGTTCCATTTATTCTATGTTTTCTTGCAACACGAAAAGTAAGGGGTCGAAAACCAACCCCTTGTACAATACCCGAAACAATTACTTTTTTTGTTATAACTTGATATTTTTCTTTATCCATAAAACGACTTCCTCAAAGCCTTCATCTGTTTTACATGACACTTTAAAAACAGGAGCTGTTTTATTTAAAACCCTTACGCCCTTCATGAAAAATTCCTCATCGAAATCTACATAGGGAATAAGATCCCATTTATTTAAAATAATAATGTTCGCTTTTTCAAATGCAAGTGGATATTTGTATGGCTTATCACTCCCCTCCGTAACAGTTGAAATAAGCATTTTTGCATGCTCTCCAATCTGAAATTCGGCAGGACATACTAAATTCCCTATATTTTCAATAAATAGGACACCTTTTTCAAGATTGAGATTCTCTACGGCTTCGCCAATTAAAGGAGAATCCAAATGACATGCTCCTCCAGTATTAATTTGTATTGTCTTAACCCCTAAAGAAAGTAAAGTTTTTGTATCAATATCCGCTTCAATATCTCCTTCAATTACATAAGGTGTAATATCATCAAGTCGCTTAATAATCTTAATTAATGAAGATGTTTTACCAGCACCAGGCGCACCCATAACGTTAATTGCAAATATTCCTCTTTCTGTTAATGATGCATTGATTTTCGCAGCCACTTGATCATTTTTATCATACACAGACTGCATTACTTCTATCTCTTTATTTTCTGACATATCAATCTCCTTTCGTATCTCAAGACAATATTTCCGTTTCAAATGCAAATATTGTCATAATAAGAATGCACAGCATTCTTGCTAGCGAATTTCAATTCGCATTATTCCTATCAAGAAGACATGCTTGCTTCATAAGCCGCAAACATGCCTTCTTCTATACGAATCAACGATTCGCTTTATACCTCTATCGATTTAATATAAAACTCTTGTCCTATATCCGTCGGACTACCTTGACCATTACAATCAGGGCACTCAAATGAAAATGGCTTCCTTACAAACAATTTCCCACAATCAATACACTTTAACTTGGGGATAATACGTTCTATGTTAAGTGTCGCATTTTTGCATATACTGTCTTCCGCAATGATACCAAAATACAATTCAATTGAACTAGCCACATAACCCGAGTAATCACCGACAACTAGGTTAATCTGCTTAACTTCATCTGCATTGTTTTTTTCTGCAAACTCTTGCGCTATCTCAATTATTCTTCGCGTTATCGGATACTCGTGCATCTACATACTCATCCCTTGTCTTTTTTGATGAAGGAGCAGTATATTGGTTGTTCATATTAAGGCATTTTTTAGGACAAACTTCAACACAATAACCACATTGAACACATTGCATTCTTTCAATGCTCCACTTTCTATCTGCTTTTTCAACCTTAATTGCTCCAGTTGGACAACGTCTTTCACAAATACCACAAAAAATACAGGTGTTTATATCATTATTGATACTACCTCTTGTACGTGCATAGTTTGGTTTCTTTTTTATGGGATAAAGAACTGTATATGGCCCATGAATAATATTTTTAAATAGTGTTTTTGTCATACTTAAAATATGCATATATTCCTACCTTCCTATTCTCATTTTAGCGTTCTGTACAGCTGATACATGGATCAATTGTAAGAATTAATATAGGAACATCAGCAAGTGCGCACCCCTTTAATGTTTCGAGTAAAGCCGGAATATTTGCAAAGGTAGGTGTACGGACTCTTACTCTGTCTAAGAAACTCGTTCCATTTGCTTTTACATAATAAATAACCTCGCCTCGTGGCTGTTCTAATCTTGTAAAATATTCTCCGTTTGGATTTCCCTTTATCTTCACAATAATATCACCTTCAGGAATGATGGAAATACATTGCTTAATTAAATCTATTGATTGGAAAATTTCTTTAATTCTTACAACAATTCTTGCATAAGAATCACCTTGTGTCGCAATAATTGGTTCAAATTTCAATTTGTCATATGCAGCATAACCTTCTGTTCTCATATCAATTGCATTACCACTGGCTCTCGTCATTGGTCCTATTGCACCCAAATCAAATGCCTGTTGTTTTGATAATACACCGACACCAACTGTACGGCTCTTTACTGTTGAATCATTTAAAAATACATCTGAAAGTCCTTTGAGTTCTTTTTCAATATTGTTCATGACATCAACAATCATATTAAGTGTTTCTTGGTCTATATCTTTTCGAACACCACCAATATCGCAAACCGAAAAAATCACTCTTCCACCGGTTGTCTGTTCAAAAATATCCAAAATCATTTCTCTTAATCTCCAGGAATGCATAAATAAGCTATCAAATCCAAACGCATCTGCAGTCAACCCCAACCACAATATATGAGAGTGCATACGAGATAATTCAGCCCAGATTGTTCTTAAAAACTTAGCTCTTTCTGGAATCTCTACATCCATAATACTTTCGACTGACATACAATAACCCATACCATGCATAAAAGAACAAATTCCACAAATTCTTTCTGCAACATATGTATATTGCTTAAAGTCCTTTTTTTCTACTAGTTTTTCAAGTCCCCTATGGACATAACCAATCTGAGGTATTGCTTCAATAACAACCTCATCTTCTAGTACCAAATCCAAATGAATCGGTTCTGGTAGTACTGGATGTTGAGGTCCAAAAGGAATAACTGTTCTCTCGCCCATTATTCACTCTCCTTTTTCATATTAAATGGAGTCTTCACGGATATTCTGTATAGATTATCTTTAAAATCCAATGTCATATTAACTATATTAACTCCAAAAAGTTCTTTGATTTCATTTTCATATAGAAAAGCATAAGGAAACATATAGTTGATACTTTCAATTTCAGCATCATAATCCATATTTATTCTTAAATTAATAAAATCGAAATCTTTATCAAATGAATAAGTCAATTCGATACCATCTTTATTCGTGCAAGAAATTGCTACTAAACGATAGCCCGAATTTTTCATTAAATTTGTTTCATTCAATAGATCGTTTGACGATATTTTTTTTATTGTTTGTTCCATATATACTCCTTTTCTTCTCTGAAAAGCAACTACTTTCTAGCTGTTTTCTGCTTTTCTCCCAAAATATCAAGTGCCTTAACAACTCCGTCTATAATTGACTCTGGTCTAGCCGCACAACCTGGCACATAAACATCGACAGGCAAAACCTTGTCAATTCCTCCAACAATATTGTAGCATTCAGCAAATATACCGCCTGATGTTGCACATATCCCTACCGCAACTACGACTTTGGGATCTGCCATCTGTTCATAGAGTTGCTTTATTACTGGAATATTCTGATCATTTACACTACCTGTAATAAGCAAAATATCTGCATGCTTTGGATTACCCGTATTAATGATTCCAAAACGTTCAATGTCATATAGTGGTGTAAGGCAAGCAAGTACCTCAATATCACAGCCATTGCAACTTGTTCCATCATAATGTAATATCCAAGGTGATTTTTTAATAAAACTCATATTTCCCACTTTCTGAATAAACAATTTATGTTTATTCCAAAATCCAGAATTAAAATGCAATTATTTTCTATTTAAAAAATGATAAAACAACAAGATTAATAACGCCTAAAATACCTGTGATAATCCAAGTTGATTTCAAAGCAACCTGCCATTTCAAACGCGCACAAGCATTACCGATTACTGTTTCAAATAGAAATACAATCGAACATGCTGATATAGCCCATACTTTACTAATTGGTGCATTTGTTGCAAAAAACAAATAAACTAAAGTTAAAGCTATAATTGTTTCATACCAATGAGATATTTGTATAACAGCCAAATCTCTTCCTGAATATTCAGTTGTTATTCCTTGAACAATTTCTTGGTGGGCATGATGACTCATACTCAAATCAAATGGTGCCTTTCTTAATTTGAACAATAATATAAAAACAAGTCCTAAAAACACTCCAGGTAAATATACAATTGCAGGAATTGACTCTGAAACAATATCCTTAATAAAGAAAGATCCACTCGCATAGTATAAACTTGCACCTATGATCAAAACCATTGGTTCGTATGCCATCATCATTAAAAGTTCTCTTTCTGAACCAATTACACTATATGGAGAATTTGAAGCATAGCCTCCTAGTACAAAGAAAATTGAGCCTAATGTTAGCACAAATATTGCAAGCAAAATATCCCCACCTAGTAGCATAATAACCGTTGTGAATATAATAAATATCAAAGAAATATATACATAAAATCTATGAAAAGTATTAACTTCAATTGATTCCTTTCCAATAAGCTTTAACACATCATAAAATGGTTGTAATAAAGGTGGTCCTTTTCTTCCTTGTAATCTAGCTGATATTATTCTATCAAGTCCTGTGAGCAGTCCACCTAAAATTGGTGCCAAAACAATTATTAAAAATATACGAAGTATAAACATTACTTAGCCACCCCCAAAATTAATAGTAACACTCCAACACATAAAATTGTCAATGCGATTATATTACTCAACAATGCCATCTTATGATTTCCAAAATAATCTTTTAAATACCAGTTGCGAAGTTCAACTTCGCGTTTGACACCCATTGATGCATTGAAAGTAACATTATCGCCAGTGTTTTCTCCACCCATATAAATTGGTGCTATTCTACGTTTATCATTTTTATGTAATGGAATAAAACTAATTGGTAGAAGTAAAAGCATACTAAGCATAACTAGCATAAGGGTCGCATTACTTGAACTAATTATTGTTAATGACTCTGTACCAAATGCATGAGATAAATATGGAATAATTGCAAACTCTGATATCAAAGGGAAACCTAAGCAAGCGGATATAACAAGTACTGCTTGAATGGAAATAGGTACTTCCTCTTCAATATGGAATTTGTGTTTTGTAATCTTTTTCACATTGGCATTCGCCACTAGTTTTCCCATCCACTTTGTCCAATAGAAAAGTGTTGCTGCACTGCCATATGCAAGAATAATTACAATTAAAATATTATTTGAATCAATAAACGCTTTCATAGCTGCCCATTTTGATATAAGCATACCAAATGGAGCGAGGAACATTCCTGCGATACCAATCAGCATATAAATCGTCAATTTTTGTGATACATGCATCAAGATATCCATATTTTCGACATCTCTGCTTCCTAACTGATGTTCGATAGAACCAACTGATAAGAACAAAAGAGACTTTGAAATTGAATGGAATATTACA
>Ga0302173_10000867_pt1 | contig 15780 bp, 14 predicted proteins | sample I_Fen_N3_1_FD_198785 | JGI IMG/M metagenome (GOLD analysis project Ga0302173, IMG submission 198785) | Peat permafrost microbial communities from Stordalen Mire near Abisko, Sweden - I_Fen_N3_1 | ecosystem: Environmental > Terrestrial > Soil > Wetlands > Permafrost | place: Sweden: Abisko... | reverse complement strand
TATCAAACAAAGGTTACAAATTAATTTCTTCTCCTGATTTATTAAATAAAAGTGAACTTTTATCCTTACTAAAAACATCTGTAATAGGAAGAAATATACTTCATTTTGATGATATAGATTCTACAAATATTAAGGCAAAAGAACTTGCACAAAAAAATGCTGAAAATGGTAGTATTATAATTTCTGAAAAACAAACTCTTGGAAGCGGACGTTTCAAGAGAAAATGGGTTTCTCCAAGTGGTGGGCTTTGGTTTTCTTTAATATTAAGACCCACTATTCCACCAACTGAAGCACCTAAAATAACTCAAATTGCAGCTGCTTCTATTTATAAAACATTAAGTGACCTTAATATTATGTCTACTATAAAATGGCCTAATGACATACTGTTAAATGATAAAAAGCTCTGTGGTATTCTTGCTGAAATGAAATGCGATATGGATAGTGTTCACTATTTAGTTTTAGGAATAGGTATGAATATTAACATAGATGAAAGTGATTTTGATGAAAATATAAAATCTATTGCAACATCATTAAAAATAGAATTTAACAAAGAATTTGAAAGACGCGAAATACTTTCAAAATTCTTAAATCATTTTGAAATATTATATAATAAATTTCTAAATAATCTTGATCTATCTGAAACTATTTCAATTTGTAGAGCTCACTCTAATATATTTGGGAAGCAAGCAAAATTGATTACATATAACACTGAAGAAATTGTTACTTGTATTTCTTTATCAGATGCTGGTGATCTTATAGTTAAGGATAGTTTAGGAAATGAAAAAGCAGTCCTTACTGGCGAAATAAGTTTTAATGGAATGAATAAATAAACTATGAGTATTACAAAATATTTATAGTTTGGTAATGAACCCTCGAAAGAGAATACATACATATTCCGCAGGACTAGAAAAACTTCGCTGAGTATATCTAAATGGAAAGTTGCACCACTTCAGATTGCTCCCAATACAAGATTAGGACATTCTAAAATGGAACAACCTCCCATTAAGATATACCATCAGCTCATTTTTCAATGCCTGCTCCACATGTATGTATTCTCTTTCTGTGTATGTAGATAACCGTAATAGCATTTCAATAATACACTGATGAATGTATCTTTGCTATCACTTATTTTAAAGCCAAGTAATTCCATTTCCTTCATCAACTCTATTTCCCATTAATGATGCTTCAAACATTCCTTCAAAAAGTAGATTTAAACATTTATTTATTTATAACTTTTTGAATATGCCCCTTTAACACCTTTGCTGATTCTTGTAACTTCTTCAGCTCTTCCTTATCACTAATAGCTGGATTTACAATTCTTACAACTCCTGTACTATTAAGAATCGTTGGTACTGCTAAATACACATCATCAATTCCATATTCGCCTTGCATTAAACAAGATACAGTTAAAATAGTATTTTCATCTCTTAATATAGCTTCTACAATTCTATTTACTGCTAATGCTACTGCAAAGTATGTTGCATTTTTTCTGCTTATTATTTCATAAGCTGCATTTTTAACATCACTTTCTATTACTGCTTTTACTTCTTTATCCCATTCTAAGTTAAACTTTTTTGCATAGTTATCAAAACTTTCTCCAGCTATACTTGCAGTACTCCAACTTACAACTTCACTATCACCATGTTCTCCTAAAACATATGCATGAATATTATTATTATTTACATTGAAATATTTTCCAATAACATATTTTAGTCTTGAAGTGTCTAATACAGTTCCTGATGCAATAACTCTTTCTTTTGGAAATCCTGATAATTTATATGTTATATAAGCTAAAACATCGCATGGATTTGATACAACTAACAGAATTGCATTTGGACTTGCCGCTGCAATTTGTGGAACAAAACCTTTAAATATATTATAATTTTTTTCAATTAAATCTAATCTAGTTTCGCCCTCTTTTTGAGCTGCTCCTGCTGTAATTATTACTATATCTGAATCTTTAGTTTCTTCAATATTTCCTGCATATATACTAACTGGTTTTACAAAAGATGTACCATGAACTAAATCCATAACTTCGCCCATAGCCTTATCCATATTTATATCAAATAAACATATTTCTGTAGCTACTCCACTATTCATTAAAGCATACGCTGTTGTTGCTCCTACAAATCCTGCTCCAATTACAGATATCTTACGTTTCCTTTCTAACATCCTTATATTCCTCCTCAAATTTGTATTGTTCTTTAGGGAGTTTCAAAAAATAACAAGCCAGTATGCTAGTCTATTTTCTTTCACCTCCCTTATTATTTCCAATATTTAATTTATTATTTAATTGTTAAATTTTTATCATACTTTATTATAACCTATTATTTATTTTCTGTAAATATTATTAATTAATAATTACTATCATTTTACGAATTACACATTTGAATTTTTTCGTAAATGCTATATAATTGAATATAACTTAGGTATCTTTATACTATTATTTTTAGATGCCTTATGTACAATATGGAGGTATATTTTTAATGAAACTATTATTTTTTGATACAGAAACAACCAGCATAAAACCTGGAAGCATATGTCAATTGAGTTATATAACTGTTGACGCTAGTGTAAAACCTCAAATAACTACTGGAAAAAACTATTTCTTTACTGTAGATGAAATGAATCCTTCTGCTGAAGAAATTCATGGTTTTTCATTAGAAAAACTTTATGAATTATCTAATGGACAATATTTTGAAGATTTAGTTCCTGATTTCATTGATGATTTTATCAATTCTGATTTCATAATAGGGCACAATGTTAATTTCGATGTAAGATTTTTAAAACATGAGTTAATATCTTTAGGTGAAGATTTTACACCTAAGAATGTTTTTTGTACTATGGCTTACTACAGAGATATATGTAGAATTCCAAAAGCTAATGGGGAAATTAAAAACCCTAAGTTATCTGAAGTAATAGATTGGCTTAATATATCAACTAAACAAATTTCTGAAACATCTGAAAAGTTATTTGAAGGTAGCGGAAATTATCATGATGCAAGATTTGATACTGCCGCAACTTATTTGACTGTTATAGAGGGCTTAAAAAAAGGTCATTTTCCTAAAGGCTATTTTACAAATATTCTTAACTCTAAAAAATAAAATATATTTTTTTTTAGAGTTAACACCTCAATAAATGAATCATATAATATACTATAATTTAGAGTCTTAATAATGGTTTTGCCTTTAGATTATACTAATTCTAAAATGTGCCTTAATTTATAAAAGAGGTGATTAAATGAAAAAATATGTTTGTGAAGTCTGTGGATATATTTATGACCCTAAACTCGGAGATGCTGATGGAGGCATTGATCCCGGTGTAGACTTTGATGATTTACCAGATTATTGGGTTTGTCCTATATGTTCTTTTAACAAAGATAATTTTTCTGTTGAAGTTTAAGCCTAGCATCTCTGATTTAAGGGCAACAAAAGACTATAAGATTTTTCCTATAGTCTTTTTTATTTATTCATATTGGGTACATTCAAAATAATAAATTAGCATAGTAGTCTATTTTTTAAATAACTGATCTTGATACTTCTTTGTAACTTCTTTATCCATAGCCTCTACACCATCTAATGGATAATTCATACCTAAAACTTCATATTTATTTACTCCTAAAACATGATATGGTAACAATTCTACCTTTTCAACATTTGGTACTGTATCTATAAATTCCTTAAGTCTTTTCAAATGTTCTTCTCCATCTGTTAATCCAGGTACTACAACGTGCCTTATCCACATCTTAGTGTTATTTTTCTTCATAGCTTCTAGAAATCTTAATGATTCATCAATTTCCATACCTGTAATATTTTTATATCCATCTTTAGTAAAATGTTTTACATCAAATAGTACTAAATCTGTGTATTTCAATATTTCATCATAATCTCCAAAGCCATATCCTGACGTATCAAGACAGGTATTTATACCTTTATTTTTACATAGTTTCAATGCTTCAAGAAGAAATTGCGGTTGCCTTAAAGGATCTCCACCAGAAAAGGTAACTCCTCCACCACTGCTTGCAAAATATGTTTTAAATCTTTCTATTTTTTTCACTAAGTCTTCTGGAGTGTACTCTTCTCCACCACTCGCACACCATGTATCTGGATTATGACAAAACTTGCATCTTAGAGCACAGCCTTGAAGAAAAACTACAACTCTTATTCCAGGACCGTCTACAAGGCCCATTGTTTCTATTGAATGAATTCTTCCTTTAACCATAAATATTTCTCCTTTCTTTCATTTATATAAAAGTAAACAGAACCTTAGATTAATCAAGTAAATTTACTTTTCATCCAAGGTTCTGCCTCTATACTTTTATATAATACTAATCCAATCTATTACTAGATACTCTTATGGAAAGTTCTGCTTATAACTTCTAATTGTTGTTCCTTTGATAACCTACTAAAGTTAACTGCATATCCAGAAACTCTAATTGTTAATGTTGGATACTTATCTGGATTTTCCATAGCATCAATTAATGTTTGTCTGTTAAGAACATTAACATTTAAGTGATGAGCTCCTTGAACAAAATATCCATCTAAAATTGCAACTAAGTTATTAATCTTTTGGTTGTCATCTTTTCCAAGTGCATCTGGAACAATTGAGAATGTATTAGAAACACCATCTTGGCATATTTCGTTATATGGTATTTTAGCTACTGAATTAAGTGATGCTAATGCTCCATTTACGTCTCTACCATGCATTGGATTAGCTCCTGGGGCTAGTGGTTCACCCTTCTTTCTTCCATCTGGAGTTGTCCCTGTTTTTTTACCATACATAACATTAGATGTAATTGTAAGTGCTGATAATGTATGCTTAGCATCTCTATATAATGGATGTTTCTTAAGTTCATTTGAGAACTTAGTAACAAGTGCTACTCCTAAATCATCTGCTCTATCATCATCATTTCCGTATTTAGGGAAATCTCCTTCTACTTCATAATCTGTAGCTATTCCTTCTTCATTTCTGATTGGTCTAACTTTAGCATATTTAATAGCTGATAATGAATCTATAGCAACTGAAAGTCCTGCAATACCAAACGCCATTAATCTTTCTACTGATGTATCATGAAGTGCCATTTGACCTGCTTCATAAGCATATTTATCGTGCATGCAGTGAATAATATTCATTGTATCTACATAAACCTTAGCAACATATTCCATTACTTTATCATAATTTGCCTTAACTTTGTTAAAGTCAAGAATTTCTTCATCTGTAAGTTTTGGAATTCCTGGTACTACTTTGATACCTTTTAATTCATCTACTCCGCCATTTATAGCATATAATAATGATTTAGCAATATTAGCTCTAGCACCAAAGAATTGCATTTGCTTACCAACCTTCATTGCAGATACACAACAAGCTATAGCATAATCATCTCCATAAACTGGTCTCATTACTTCATCACTTTCATATTGAATCGCATCTGTCTTTATTGAGATTTCTGCACAATACTTCTTGAAATTCTCTGGTAATTTGTCTGACCATAAAACTGTAAGATTAGGTTCTGCTGATGTTCCTAAGTTTATCAAAGTATGAAGGTATCTATATGAGTTCTTTGTTACAAGTGACTTACCATTTATACTCATACCTCCAATTGATTCAGTTACCCAAGTTGGATCTCCACCAAATAATTCATTATATTCTGGAGTTCTTAAATGTCTAACTAATCTTAATTTTATTATAAGTTGATCAATTAATTCTTGAGCTTCTGTTTCATTTATTAATCCAGCTTCTAAATCTCTTTCAATATATATATCTAAGAAAGTAGAAGTTCTTCCAAATGATGTTGCTGCTCCATTGTTTTCTTTAATACCTGCTAAATATCCAAAGTATAGAGCTTGAACAGCTTCTTTAGCATTTTCTGCTGGCTTTGAAATATCTACACCATATTTAGCTGCCATAGATTTTATAGCACTTAGTGCTCTTATTTGTTGATTAACTTCTTCTCTTTTTCTGATTAATTCATCAAGCATATCACCTTGAAGTGCATCAAGATCATTTTTCTTTTCTGTTATTAAGTAGTCAATACCATAAAGTGCAACTCTTCTATAGTCACCTATTATTCTACCTCTACCATAAGCATCTGGAAGTCCTGTTAAAAGTCCTGCACTTCTTGCAGCTCTTATTTCTTTTGTATAACCATCAAAAACTCCTTCATTGTGAGTTTTTCTATATTGTGGGAAATACTTTTCAATATTTTCATCTAACTTATATCCATATTCCTCTAATGAACTTTGAACCATTCTTAGTCCACCAAATGGATTTACAATTCTCTTAAGAGGAGCATCTGTTTGAAGTCCAACTATAACTTCATTTTCTTGATCTATATATCCTGGTGCGTAATTATCAATTCCTGATACTATATCTGTAGCAACATCAATAATTCCCTTTTTAACTTCTTCAACTATTAATTCATATGCTTTTCCCCATACTTTGCTTGTTTTTTCAGTTTTATCTTCAAGAAAGCTTGAATCACCTTCATATAATTTATAATTTTTTTGTATAAAGTTTCTTACATCTATACCTTCTTGCCAGCTTCCGTCTTTAAAACCTTCCCATTGTTTAAACATTTGTTATCCTCCTTTGTAATTTGCAATAAAAAAATTGTTATTTTTTTATCAATCAATTCATATCTTTATTGTATAATTTAATTTAACACTTGTCAATGATATCTTTTATCACTTAACATTTATTATCATTTTTTACTAAACATTTCCTCCCTTTGATTATTTTAACAAACAAAAAAAGCCGACTGTCTAGGCTTTTTGCCCAGACGGTCGGCTTTTGATAGTCATACTTCATGTGGTAAACCCACTTCCGTCAGTCATATGACTAATATCTTATCTTTATCCTACTACGTGGTAATTAATTTGTCAATAAAATATTCCATCGTCTTTAGGCACAATCAAATAAATAACTTCGAAATTTTACATTAACTTAATTCTCAACTCTTAATTCCATAATATCCTGTATATATCCATCAATAAGCAACTTCTGATAAGCAGCAGACCCACTTTTTCCTATAACTTCTGTGATCTCTTTAAGTTCTGAACTTCTTATATTATTCATCTTTTTAATCCTATATTATTCTAAGTGTACTGTAGACTTAATACTTAAATAATCTTCTTTAGTATATCTCCATAAAACAAGCTTTTCACCATATCTCTGTTTTAATTTATCAGACATAACTATTCCTTCTGGATCAAAATCTCCAGAATAATATATTTTCGCACCACTTTTCACTAACTTATCCATAAGTATTAAAGATGCTAATTTAAAATTTCCAAAAGTGCAAATTAGAGATGGTTTTATGTTCCCAATTCTATATAAAACCTCACTAAATACTGTTGGATTTTCAAATACATATACTTTATTCTCAGGGCTTATAACTTTATCTATCTTACTTATATTCCATATTGAAACTTGAAGTGGTTCCCCTTGTTCGTAAAAAGCTCTCCAGCCCAAATGTTCTTCTCGATTCTTATAAGCTAACAAACCTCTACAAAGAGTGAAGTTTGAATATATTGCTCTAAATATTCCTTTTTTCAATATTTATTTTATATACTTCCCAATATCAAACTTAAATTCTTTAATAGAATTATTTCTCATATCACAAATATACACAGCACCATTATCATATAAAACTGCATTTGGACCATTAAATTCTGCCTTCATCTGTACATCGATTTTGTTTCCAGCCACTCCTGTTCCTGCAATTGTGCTGACCCTACCCTTTTGATCAATAACTCTAATCCTTTGATTCCATGTGTCTGCAATAAAAACTATACCTTCTAGTGTAACATAAAATCCTTTAGGAAAATTTAACCTTGCTTCATTTCCAACTCCATCTTTAAATGCACCTTGTACATAATTAGTATCAGTTATAAGGCCACCTGTATTATTTCCAGCAAAAGTTAATACCTTATCATTTTCAATTTTTCTAACAAGCTGATTACCTGTGTCAAGTACATATACTACACCATTACTGTCTAGTGCGACAGAACTAGGTTCATTAAGTAAAGCCTCATTTAGCGTACCCTCTTGAAATCCACCTTTACTATTAGCTTTACCTGCAAATGTAGAAACTTTTCCTTCTGGAGTTATGATTCTAATGACGTTATTTAAAGTATCTGCAACATAAATATTATCATTTTTATCAACAGCAAGTCCTGAAGGCATATTAAACTTGGCTTGACTTCCAAATCCATCCTCATATCCCTTCTCTACATTCCCAACAAACGTACATACAACTCCGTTGCTTATCTTTCTAATAACATTGTTTCCTGTGTCAGCTACAAATATATTACCTTTAGAATCAACTACAGCAGCTCTTGGTCTATTAAATTTAGATTTATCTACAATATCATCTACATATCCTCCTTTTGGGAGTCCGTAAGAATCTTTCTTATCTATAAAGCCCGCAACAGTAGTGACCTTTCCATCCTTAACTTTTCTTATCTTATTGTTATAGCAGTCAATGATTAATATGCCTCCATCTTTATCTAATGCAAGACTATATGGCAAATTAAATTCTGCATCTAAATTATTTCCATCCACAGCACCCATTTTTCCTGAACCAGCAAATATGGTTACATTGCTGCCTTTATTAGTGATTTTATATATTATAAATATAGAAATTGATAATATTAATATAACCAAAATGGCAATTAATCCACGATATTTCTTTAGCATTTATCTTTTAATTCCCCTCCTTGTTAAGTTTCCATATTTTTATTGATACTATTATTAGGATAGATACCAAGTAATGTAAATTGAAAATCTTTAACTTATTTTCTTCCTTCCAGGCAGCTTACTTTAATTTTTTACAACCACAATTTATTCCACTGGAAATTATGCAGCTTTTTTACCTTAAATAATTATGGATTTAATTTACTGCTATTGAAGCCATAATATCTTTTGAATTTACAGGATTCTCCAAACCATCTGCATTTATAGTTATAGTTCCATTTCCAACAGATGATAAATTTCCTGACAATCCAATCTGTGCTCGAGATAAACCTGAACCTACTGTTACTGATTTTATTGGGAAACCTTCAAAACTTCCACCTAGTGTAATGTTACTTGAAGATAAATTTCCGGAAAAATTACCCATTCCAAGTTTAACTTCTATTATAGCATCAAAATTAGGATTTACAGATACAGCTCCAGGAGTAGTTACCTCTAATGTATTTATAATATTATTTTTCACTTGTTCTACTGCCTTTTGTAATGTATTAATTGCTACATTTATTTCATCTATTGTTGCATCAGTTTTGTTTATTATATTCTGTGCCTGTACATTAGTTATAACTGTATTTAATTTAGGTATTGCCAACTGATCTGAGCATTGTCCAAGGCCTTGTCCTTCTTGTGTTGTAGATGCAAAATTTTGTGCATCAGCAATTTCATTACTTAAAGTTGTTTTTAACTCTTGTAAATCAACAATAAAAGCTGATTTTATAACTCCATTATATTTTGTTCCTGCAATATTGGAAATTAATCCTGTAGGAATCGAAATTGTATATTGTCCATTTTTCATTGATGGGCAATAAAGACTTAATATTCTAAAATCAATTACAGAAGCTTTTGTAATTGGTACAACATTAATATTTGCATCTTTTATTGCTATTTGGTTTAAATCATTTGGTAAAGTTATATCATCATCAAAAAACAATTTTAGTGTATCATAAGAATATGGATTTCCATTTTCATTTTCATTTTTAAGATTTAAAACAGTAGATGCTATTACTGTTATCGTTACAGTTGCTTCATTTGAATCTGCAGTTCCATCATTTGCCTTGAATTTAAAGCTATCGCTTCCGTTATAATCTGCATTTGGTGTATAACTATAACTTCCATCACTATTTAATATTACTTCTCCATTAACTGGATTGCTTGTCACGGTATAAGTCAATGTTGTATTTGCATCAACATCTGTTGCTCTAAGCTGTCCAGTTGTGGTCGTATCTTCCGAAGTAGTTAAGCTTCCATCCTGTACTATTGGAGCAGTATTCACTTCTGTTATTGTTATAGTTACTTTTTTTCAATGGAATCATAACTTATTCCATTACTTCCAATCCAACCAAAGCTTGTTATTCCACTCCAATTTATATCTGATACAAAAGTTAACTTTCCTAAATCTTTTGCTTTTATTTCTTGATTTGCTGCTACTGGTACTCCATCAATCCTTAATATTCCGTATAATGGTAGATTCGTAATTTTTATAGAACTTACGTTATAGCTTTCTATGTTAGTAAATTGACTATTGAAATCTTGTGCTCCAAAATCTATTATACTGTACTCTGCTCCTGTCTTTGTTACATTACTTATCCACCCAGTTGAAGCTTGTGGTATCTGCGTTGGCAACACTTCTGTTTGTTGTGTTGGCACTTGTTCTGATGTTGAATGTGTCGAGATTCCACGCACTGGTGTTTCTTCTGTTTTTGGTCCCTCCGTTATTGGTTGTGTTGGGACTTCCTCTGGCTGTAATTGTTTCGGTACCTGTTGCACTGGTACTTGCTCTGGTTTTGGTTCACCCGTTATAGGCTGTGTTACTACTTGTTCTGACATTGGTTGTGTCGATGCCTGTTGCATTGGAACCGTTGTTTCTTGACTTGTTTCTGCTGACGCATTTAATAAATTTATCTGATTAAACTGATTATCCTGCTCATCTCTTGATTGTATATTTTCTGTTCGAATATTTGGGGCTTCTGAATTAGCTAATGACATTACATTGTTTAAAGACATATTTGCCTCAACAATAGGATCTATTTTTATCGAAGGTTTTTCAATCCCAGAATCATCATCAACACTTTCCTCCATAACTGATTTCTCAGCTATTCTTTTATCCATTTCATCGTAAATTTCCTTTTTAACATTTTCATCTAAACTATCAGGATTTCTCTCTATATAGTCCCTTAATACTTCTAACACAAACACACTAACTTCATTTACTTTTATTTCCTTAATTACAATATCACTTTGTGATTCGTCATTTTTATTCATATAAGCACTTTGATTCTTTGTTATAGTTATTTCAAAGGTAGTATACTTTTCTAGCTCATTAACTAAAGTTCTCACTACGGTAACTGTTCCTTCTAAAAGAATAACTTTTATATCACCGTCCGCTAAACTTTCCACAGAAAATTCAGTACCTCTTACACCCATTACTGCAGTTGGAACCTTTATTTCATATTTAGATCGTATCTTAAGTTTCTTTTTAATATTTGAAAATATTTTCCCAACCCATAAGCTTATACCAGTTTTTTGATCATCAGATTCTATATAACCTGATAATTCTGATAAATTAACAATAGAATTATCACCTATCTTCACTTCTTTATCATCATCAATGTATAATAACGCTGAAGAATCTTTTTCGGTAGTTATATTATCACCTTCTACAAGACTCATGCCCTCTATAGCATTAAAAACTTTTTCACCTCCACCTTTTCCAATCTTAACTGTACCTGAAAAATTCTTAATTTTAGCTACTCTAAAATTTTCATCAGCTCGTACAATTTTTGTATATGCAAAAGAAATATTTACTACAACAGCAAAAGAAATTATACATAGTAATTTTTTTTTATGTTTACCCAAAATATCATCTTACTCCTTCTAGTTGAAATATACTTATTCCTTGTTCTTTTCCCTTTACTTTTATTTCACCAAGATCATTTACAATAACTCTATCCTTAACCAATTCATAAGTAGCCTTACTCATAAGTATTTGACCTGCTTTTGCATTACTTTCTAATCTAGCTGAAGTGTTTACGGTATCACCAATAGCTGTATAGTCCATTCTCATTTTCGAACCTATATTGCCTACTACAGCATACCCTGTATTGATTCCTATACCAAATTGTACTGATCGTCCATACTTCTCTAAAAGTTCCTTCTGTAATTCATCTGCTCCCTGTTTCATCTCCCAAGCTGCCTGCACAGCCATAAAGGCATGGTCTTCTAAATCTAAAGGTGCATTAAATATAGCCATAGTAGCATCTCCAATAAACTTGTCCAGTGTACCTAAATTATTAAATATTGATTTAGAAGTTAAGTCCAGATATCTATTTAAAATTTCCACTATTTCCTCTGGTTCACACTTTTCTGAAAGTGGAGTGAATCCTCTAATATCAACAAATAGAACAGATATATTCCTTCGTTCCCCTCCTAGCTTAACACTATCCTTACCACCATCTAATATTTTATTAACTACCTTAGGTTCTACATACCTTCCAAACAACCCCCTAATTCTTTTTTTGTCTAAGTACTCTGCAATATAGTTACTTACTAACATAACTATATAAATAATTATTATCAATACCGTTGGATAAAATAATTGGATTATCCAACCTATATTAAATATAAATTTACCTATAAGAAGATATGTTGCAATAAATACTGCTGCTATAATAAAAGATGCTATTGGTTTCAACTTACTAAATATAGCGTAACAAATACACCCTAGTAAAATAAGTAAACCTATATGTATAAAATCAGTAACATCATTTTTAAAGTTAGAATTTAATAGATTTTGAATAATATTTGCGTGAATTTCAACACCATACATAGATGAACTATGATCTAATGGGGTAAAATAAGCATCCCCTAAACCTACTGCGTATGGTCCTACAAGAACAATTTTATCCTTAAAATATTCTACAGGAATTTCCCCATTTAAAACCTTATATATTGGAAAATTTTCAACACTACCTTCATTTGCTGGTTGAGATGCATATGTTATATATGTACGATTCCATCCATCCTTAGGTATTTGAGTTAAATAGTCAACCTTAGACATATTACGTAAATATTGATTATATACCTCTACAGCAAAGCTATTTATTTGTTTGCCATTATAATTAAATGAAGTTAAGGCTTTACGTACAATACCATCTGAATCTAGTATAGTATTTATATGTGCTAGTGTTGATACTTCCTTTAATTTTTCAAAAGGTTCTTTTATACTAATTGGTTCCATTGCCCCTTTCTTTATTGTGCTGATTCCAAAATTTCCGTAAACAGGCATAACTACATTTCCAGCATTCCTTACTGCTTCCGTTAATTTTGCGTCTTCCTCTGCATTACGAGTTTCTTCTGCATATATAAAATCTATACCTATAGCTGCTGCTTTTCCCTGAGATAGTTTGTTTATTACTTCCGCTATATAAGTTCTCGACCAAGGCCATTGTCCATATTTTTCAAGACTAGAATCATCCACTCCAAGTATTACTATTCTTGAATCAACTTCTCCCCTGCTTTGAAGTATTTCATCCTGCAAGGAACTTTCTGCCTGTTCCATAACATTATAATATGAAAACAAACAAAATAACCCTATTATAACCATTACTATATATAATGATTTTTTTTTCATCAATACAACTCCTTCCATAACACAAACTATCTATTATTCATAGCAATATTAAAGCAATCAACTACTCCTGGGTCAAATTGAGTTCCAGAGCATCTATTAATTTCTTCTACAGCAACCCTATGGTCTACCCCCTTTCTATATGGTCTATCAGTAGTCATAGCATCATAAGTATCTGCAATAGCTATAATTCTAGCCTCTAATGGTATCTCATCACCTTTTAAATTTTCACAATAACCTGTACCATTATATTTTTCATGATGATATTTGACCCCGCTTACCATTGATTTCAAGGAATTCATTTCACCAAGAATTTTTTCACCAATCAATGTGTGTGTCTTCATTATAGAAAATTCCTCATCTGACAGTGGAGCTTGTTTACCTAAAATTGAATCCTGAATACCTATTTTACCTACATCATGAAGAATTGCTAAATACTTTAAGTTTTCAAGTTGTTCTTCATCAAGTCCCATTGCTTTTCCAATATCAATAGAATATTCTGTAACTCTTTTAGAATGTCCATTTGTATATGGATCTTTAGCATCTATTGCACTTGTTAGTGCATTTATTAAATCCATGGACTGTCTTTTTACATTATCAAATAATTTTGCATTTTCTAAAGCCACGGCAATGTTAGCCGCAATGCCGTCTAACAACTCTTCATCACCTTTTGTGAAGTTTTTACCGTTCTTTTTATTAATTAATTGGATGACAGCAACTGTTTTATCCTTGAAAATTACAGGCATGGTTAACATAGCCTTTTGCTTAAAATCAATTTTTTCTGAAATATCTCTTTTAAAGTAAGCACTTTTATTAACGTCTTTAATATTTAAAGTGATTCCCTCTTTTGCAACCTTACCAGCAATTCCTTCTCCCATTTTTAATTGTTTTCATAACCATCCCATATTAAACAAAATTTAAACATCTTAAAAAAAATCTTTTCACATGATTAATTTGATATATTATTTTAAAGATTAAAGTACTTCTAATAAACCCTACCGCTTAGTTTCACAATTTTAAATTCAATAACTGTTGCTTAACCTCTAAAACAAAAAAAAATACTTACAACACCCTTAATCTAAAGGTTACTGCAAGTATTTTTCTATTTTTAACTTTTATTTTACCCCATACTGTTTATAATAATCATCAATTCTAGCTTTAATTTCATCTGTTACAAGTACAGTTCCATTGATTTCTTTATTATATAAATATTCTATAACTTCAGCCATAGTAACTATAGCACAAGTTTTAAATCCAAATTTTTCTCTAATTTCAACTAATGCTGATTGTTCTCCTTGTCCTCTTTCCATTCTATCTACTGATATTATAAGTCCTTTAACATTAACGTCTCCTTGACTTTTTAATATAGGCATAGTTTCATAAATTGAAGTTCCTGCTGTTGTAACATCTTCAACTATTAAAACTTTATCGCCATCTTTTAACTTGCTTCCTAGTAGTATTCCCGTATCTCCATGATCTTTTACTTCTTTTCTATTTGAACAATATCTAACATCAATATCAAATGAATTTGAAAGTGCTATAGAAGTTGTAACTCCTAATGGAATTCCCTTATATGCAGGTCCAAACAACACATCATAATCATCTCCAAAGTTCTCATTTATAGCTTCTGCATAAAATTCTCCAAGTCTTTTTAATTGACTTCCTGTTTGATAATTACCTGTATTTACAAAGAAAGGTGTTTTTCTTCCACTCTTCGTAACAAAATCACCAAAAGTTAATACTCCACATTCTATCATAAAATCAATAAATTCTTTTTTGTAAGCTTTCATTAATAATTCCTCACTCTCAATTCTATTTTCAAAGAGATCTTCACAAGAAGATTTCCTCCTTAACTGTTAACTTTTAACTCTTAACCGAGTTAAATTATCCCTACTATTTCATTAATATCCTTTATACCTTGTTCCTTTAAAAATGCTTCCATTTCTTCAATAATTTCTTTTCCTGCCATAGGATTTACAAAGTTGATAGTTCCAATTTGAATTGCGCTAGCGCCCGCCATCATAAATTCAATTGCATCTTTTCCGCTTGCAATTCCACCAAGTCCTATTACTGGAATTTCAACAGCTTTTGCCACTTCATAAACCATTCTAAGAGCTACTGGTTTTATTGCTGGCCCTGAAAGACCTGCTGTTATGTTGTTAAATACTGGCTTTCTCTTATATACATCGATGGCCATTCCTTTTAATGTATTTATAAGCGATATTGAATCTGCTCCAGCTTCTTCACATTTTACAGCCATTGCAACTATATCTTCTGCATTAGGAGATAATTTAACCATTACTGGCTTTTTAGACATATCTTTAATTTTTTTTACTACATCGTAAGCTACTTCTGATTTAATTCCAAATGCCATACCACCATGCTTTACATTAGGACAAGAAATA
>Ga0302173_10000866_pt1 | contig 15793 bp, 15 predicted proteins | sample I_Fen_N3_1_FD_198785 | JGI IMG/M metagenome (GOLD analysis project Ga0302173, IMG submission 198785) | Peat permafrost microbial communities from Stordalen Mire near Abisko, Sweden - I_Fen_N3_1 | ecosystem: Environmental > Terrestrial > Soil > Wetlands > Permafrost | place: Sweden: Abisko... | reverse complement strand
AAGGTATGCCAGAAGAATTTTGTAATGAAAGAAATATAATTTATCAAGCAATGAAACATTGCTTTGATAAAGCGGGCTATAAAATAAAAGGATTAGAAATAAGTGAACTTAAACAAGATGTACCAGTATCTAGAGGTCTTGGAAGTAGCTCTACATGTATAGTTGGGGGACTAGTAGGCGCTAACGAAATCTTAGGTAAGAAGTTTTCTGAAAATGAATTGTTAGAGATGGCTGTAGAAATTGAAGGCCATCCAGATAATGTTGCACCAGCACTACTGGGGGGTATGGTTGTTGCTATAGTTGATGAAAATAAGACTTTCTATGATAAAGTGGATGTAAAGAAAGGAATTAAGTTTGTTTCAATAATTCCTGATTTTAGATTATCTACAGAAAAAGCAAGAAAAGTAGTGCCAAAAGAGATAAGCTTGAAAGATGGAGTTTATAATGTTTCGAGAGCAGCTCTTATGGTAGCTTGTTTTTCAAGCGGTAAATATGAATTGATAAAATATGCATGTAAAGATGCCTTTCACCAAAACTACAGAAGTAAGTTAATTCCTGGTTTTGAAGAGGTGTATAATATGAGCTATGAATTAGGAGCATGGGGATGCTATCTAAGTGGAGCAGGTCCAACAATCATGGCGATTATTAACGAAGAGGATGAGCGCTTTAGCAATAAGCTTAGAGAATTTTTAAAAATAAAAGGATTGGAATGGAATATATTAGAGTTATCTATAGATGATGCGGGGGCAACCATTATAGAAGGTATAGACTAATGAGTGGAGATTACTTAGTTATAGATAAGAGAGTTTTGCCAGATGTTTATGAAAAAGTTTTGTATGCAAAGAAGCTATTAAAAGATGGCAAGGTAAAAGAAATAACAGAAGCTGTAAAAGTAGCTGGAATTAGCAGAAGTGTATATTATAAATATAAAGACTTTGTATTTGATTTTTCAGAAACTTCAGAAGGCAGAAAAGTAACTTATAATATAATATTAAAAAATGAAAAGGGAGTCTTATCTAATATTAGTAATTATATAGCAGAAAAAGGTGGAGATATCTTGACAATAAATCAAGGGATACCTCTAAATGGATATGCTAATTTAAGCATAACGATAGATCTTTCAACTGTGGATGGAGACATAAAAACATTAACAGAGGGCTTGCTTGACATTGGAAATGTGGAGAAAGTTGAGTTTATCGGAATGGAATAGCGAGGGAAACCTCGCTATTTTAGTTATATAAAGTATGGTTTGTATTTTTTAAGTGAAATAAATTCATAAATATAGAGGTAGTATGGGTAAATGATACAATACTATCTCTATTTTGGTTAAGTTATCATATTTTTGCAGGATTATTGACAAAGATTTTTGTTAATATACAATTATGTTAGGCATATGAAAGAAAATAACAAGTCAAAAATGCCATGAAATAGATTAGAATTTTGACTTGTTATTTTTTGATTATGCCTTATTAAGGTTTAGGAGTGAATAATAGATGAAGAGAGTAATTAGCAGTTTGGTATTTGGATTAATGTTATTTTCAGCAATTGGATATAGTAGTTTTACAGAAAAAATTAATAATGAGTATATTAATAGCACTAAATATGCAGGAATACATATAAAAGAAATAAAAGAAGAGAAAGTTATAAGTGATTCGGAAAATGAAATAGGTAAAAGAGGAACAGTAACATATAATCCAGATAAAATAACAGATGAATCTTTAAAGAATTTTTATAATGATAAAATTAAAAATTCTGGCTACAGTTATTATACTTTGATAAATGAGAAAGATAAAACACAGGGAATCGTATCAGTTTGGTGTATAAATGTATTAACATATGCTGAAATAAACGATGATGGATATATAGTAAAAGCAAATAAAAATTTTGAAGTTAAATAAACTGTTTAGTAAATAAAGAAAAATGTGAATTAGTTTTAGAACTGAACAAAGAATGAATACCCCATCAGTTGGAAAATCAACATATATATTTAAAAAAATTTTAGAAACTATAAATTAAAATAATATGCAATAGATCTATAGAAATATATGTATTTTTTGTTGTATTAATATAGGATAATTTAAAGGTATTTGTAAACTTATATAGAATAACATAAGTATATAATATTTTATACATTTTTATAAAAGGGGATGGGTTTTATGTTTAGATCGATTAAAAGCAAACTAATATTATTAATATCATTACTAATTCTTTCTATGTTATTTTTAGGTTTATATTCATTAAATAACTTGAAAAATGTTAATAAAATATCCACTGATATGTCAGAACAATTGGTTCCAGGAATAATTAACTCAGGAAATATTAATACTATGACATCTGATTTTAGAATTTTGGAGTATGAACATATAATTTCAACAGATGATAACGTGATGGCGCAAAAAGAAAAAGATATGAAACAAAAAGAATCTGAAATTGAGCAACAAATGAATTTATATTCCAAAGTATCTTTTAATGACGAAGATAAAAATTTATTTGAAAGTTTTAAGAGTAATTGGAATGAATATTTAAAAATTCATGAGAAAGTAATAGGATTAAGTAGAAAGTTGCAAACTGATGAAGTAATGGTAATTATGAATGGCGATGGGAAAAAATATTTTGATACTGCATCAGAAGCATTATTAAAATTGGTTCAATATAATCAAGATCTAGGTGGTAAGTTTAGTAAACAAGGAGATGAAACATATTTACAAGTAAGAAATATATCTATAGCTATAATTGCAATTTTAGCAATTGTTTCAGCTATTATTGGATTTGTAGTTATAAAAGGTATAGCAGATTCATTAAGTAATATAAAAAAGGAACTAGATATATTGGCTGAAAGAGGAGGAGATTTAACACAAGAAGTTAAAGTTAAATCTAAAGATGAAATTGCAGCTCTTGCTAACAGCTTAAATAAATTCTTATCAAATTTAAGACAAATAATTAAAGGTGTTAGTGAAAGTACTGAAAATGTTATAGCTATTAATGATGATATAAATAACAAAATAAATGATTTATCTAGTAATATTGAAGAAGTATCATCTAATACGGAAAATATAGCGGCAGGAATGGAGGAAACAGCAGCTTCATCAGAAGAAATGTTAGCAACATCAAGTGAAATTGAAAAAGCTGTAACATCAATGGCAGAAAAAATTCAAGATGGTCTTGTTTCGGTAAATGGAATAGAAAATAGTGCAAATGAGACTAAGAAAAATACTATTAAATCTCAAAATAATGCACAAGCTATATTTTTAGAAACAAAAGATGAACTTCAAAAAGCTATTGAAAACTCAAAAGTAGTTGCTAGGATTAGTATATTATCTCAATCAATAATAGAAATTGCAGCTCAAACAGATCTTTTAGCTTTAAATGCAGCTATAGAAGCGGCTAGGGCAGGAGATGTAGGAAAGGGATTTGCAGTAGTTGCTGAAGAAGTAAGGAAACTTGCAGAAGAATCGAAATCTGTAATCTCAGAAATTAAAAATGTAACTGATAAGGTAACAGGATCAGTAAGCGATTTATCTAACAATGCTAGTAAATTATTGGATTTTATGTCTATAAATGTATCTAATGATTATAAATCTATGCTTAATGTATCAGAGAAGTATAGTGGAGATGCAAAATTTGTTAATGGTTTAGTTACAGATTTTAGTGCTACTTCAGAAGAATTGTTAGCATCTATTCAAGATATTTTAAAGACAATTGATCAAGTTACAGAGGCTTCAAATGAAGGAGCTGAAAGCGCAACAGATATTGCAGCTAAGGTAGTACGAATAAATGAACAAACTAATAAAATTATAGCAAATATAAATGAATCAAAGCATAGTACTAATAAATTAATTAGTGAGATATCTAGGTTCAAAATTTAATTTGTAAGATAAATGTGGAGATTTTTTACTATAACTACTATAGATATTAAATTTATGGTGCAGTGAATTATACATTTTTGGAAAATAATAGCTTTGAAGTGGAAAATCACTTTAAAGCTATTATTTTCTCATTATTTAAATGCCGTAGTGAAATTTTATATTTATAGATAAACTGTTTATATATTATTTATAAGTCATTTATAAAAAGATTATAAATGACACTTATAATAAAATTAAGCTGTTAATATATCGTTTGAAATTCAAAATAGCTATAAAAATAAGAGGAGCGGTAAACTATGAAAAGTAAAAAGATTAAGACAATAGTGGTTACAGCATTAACTGGATGTATGTTATTAGCAGTTACTGTAGTGGCATCAGCAAGTGGATCGTCAGGATATGAAACATATAAAAGTGCAGCAAAAAATATAGCAGTTACAAAAAATGCGACATTTTCAACATCATTTCAAGTAAAGGATAATGGAAATACTAACATTTCAGGAACTAGTGTAAAAAAACTTGAGGGTTCTAATAATTCTTCAATTACAAATATAAAAACAGATGATATTACAAAAGAAACTGAAACAAGCGAAATAGATGGTAAATCTATTGTAAAAAATGGGGGGGATTATTACTCTAGAGATAGAAAGAGTAATGAGAAAAATGATAAAGTGGAAAGGAAACTTGACGATTCATCAAGTAAATCAAAACTAAGAGAAATGATTTTAGATACTTTAGTTGGAGATGTTAAAAATCAATTTGTTGTGGATGGAGATAAAATTAGTGTAAATCTTGAAGGTGCACAAATTCCTGAACTTGCAAAATTAGCTATTTCAGCAGCTGCTGAAGAGGCAAATAGTAAAAAGGCTAATAATAAAACTGAAACAGGAAAAGATGGATTGAAAGATGCATTAAAAAACATACCAAATTTAAAAAATATAGATATTAAATCATTAAATATCACTGCAAAAGTAAATGGAAGTACATTAACTGAAAATAAATTAAAAATCGTAATTACTGGGACTGATGAAAATGATGTTTCGCATGAAGTTGAGCTATCAGTAGATACTACAGTTAGTGGTGTGGATTCAACAAAAGCAGATTCAATTGATACAACAGGAAAACAAGTACAACCTATGCAAGATAAAATGAATAGAAAATAAGACTAAAAATATAGATACTCACAGTTAAAATCATACGTATGTGTATATCCGCCGAAATTGAATATACACTTAAGTATTATGGATGCTGAAATAATACCAATAATAAGTATAAATTATGCTGTGGTATCTATAAATATGAATATTAAAACTTAGTTATATTCAAAATATATATAAGGGATGTTCAAAAAAATAACAAGTCAGTATGCTAGTCTATTTTGCGTCATACTGCGTCGCTAAGTCTCACTAATAGGCCAGCTATGAGCAAGCCTTAGCTCCTTGTCTGACACAAAATATACGTCGCATCTTTGACTTGTTATTTTCTTTCACATCCCTAAGTTCTAATTAAAATTGCAAATATCAATTCAAGAAATTCTGAAAGAAAAAGTGATACTCCAAAAGTGAGAATCGAAATTTCTCTGTGAGCTTCTATATTTGGATATCAGAACTCTCTATTTGGAGAGTCTTCCTTAATTGAAAATTGATAATTGAGCATTGATAATTGTAAAGATATTAGTGAAATTAAAAAAACAATTATAATCCTAGAATAGGAGGAGTTATTATGGCACCTGTACTTAAAGTTAATGATTTAGGAAAGACATATAAAAATGGTCGTGGAATAATGGATATATCCTTTGAAATTGAAAAAGGAGATATTTTTGGTTTACTTGGTCCAAATGGTTCTGGAAAAACTACTACTATGAAAATTATCACTGGTTTGTCACATGCAGACAAAGGAAGTGTTAAAATATTGGGAAATGATTTTTTTGAAGATAGCTCAAAGGCGTTAAAAGAAATAGGGTGTCTTATTGAGGCACCGGCAATTTATGATTATCTTACAGCCAGAGAAAATCTAAAACTTGCAGCAAATTATTATTCAGATGTTAAAACACCAAGAATAGATGATATGCTGCAACAGACAGGATTAATTAAATATGCTAATGAGAAGGTTAAAACTTTTTCACTTGGAATGAAGCAAAGGTTAGGACTTGCACTAGCATTGCTATCTAAACCTAAATTAGTGATTTTAGATGAACCTACCAATGGCCTAGATATAGAAGGAACAGTAGATATTAGAGAAATTATAATTAAACAAGCAAAACTGGGTGTAACATTTCTTGTTTCAAGTCATATTTCTCATGAAATAGAACTAATGTGTAATAAAGTTGGTATTATGAAAGATGGAAAATTATTAAAGGTGACTTCAATGATAAATGCATTAGATGAAGGTGAGACTCTAGAAAAATATTTTCTTAAACATGTTGGTAGAAATGGGGAAGAGGTATGAATGCAATAAGAATGGGAATAATTAATGAAAATACAAAGCTATTTAAAAGAATTAAATACAAAATATTATTAATTTGTATTGGAATATTAAGTATAGTATTAGGAGTAATAAGCAATTATACGGGAGGTTTAATTAATGTTTCGTTATCTAACCTTCCATTAAGTATATTATCAATATTGACTACTGTTCTAATTCCGTTAGTTATCTTTATGGCAGTTGCTGATCTTTTTGCAGCAGAACAAGAAAATGGAACAATTAAAGCTGTAATAACAAGACCAATAAGTAGAAATGAAATACTTATTTCTAAGATGATAGCTATTTTGATCTATGTAACAAGCATTTTAATAGTCGCATTTATAATAGGTTTATTTATGGGAATATTATTTGGAAGAACACAAGTAATAAATATTCCAGAGATTTTTATTGCATATGTTGTATCAATAGTACCCATAATACCAACCATTTTTCTTTCAATACTAATATCACAATTATCAAGAAGTAGCTCTTCATCAGTAATGCTTTCAGTGTTACTTTATATTATAATAATATTACTTGGAATAATTGTACCATCAATATCACCAATGATATTTACTTCATATACAAATTGGTATAAACTTTTTATTGGAGCTCAAATGCCAATAAAATCAATTTTAGTAATTATAGGATTGCTTATTGGATATTCTTTGATATTCTTTTCAGGAGCATATGCTTTATTCGAAAAAAAGGAATATTAAAGTATGGGATGTGAAAGAAAATAATAAGTTAAAGATGCAAAATAGACTAGCATACTGACTTGTTATTTTTTTGAACATCCCTATAGAGAGGAAGGTACCTTTATATGATGATAAAAAAGCGTCTTACTATTTCTAATATTCTCATGTTAGTAGTTCCTGCAATACTAATAGTAGCGATAGCAGGAGGTGTACTTGAGGGTTTTATAGATATATATGGGAAAAAGATAAAAGTTTTAGAGGATAATAATGGAACTTATTATGCACAGAGAGTTTTAAATTCTTATAGCAGAAATTTGAAAAATAATAATAAAGATAAAGAAACTGATAAAAAGATTGAAGACATTCTTAAAGAAGTTGGTTTTAATTTAATAATTACCAGTGATGAAGAAACAACATTTTCTAATTTAACTGATGAAGATAAAGACTCTATTTCTAAAGTGAAAAATGATATTCTTTCATCATCAGATTCAATAGTGCTTGAAGTTAATTCTATTTCCTTAATAAAAAATAGTTTTATGAGAGATGGTAAAAATATTAGTATTATTGCTATTAAGGAAAATAAGTTAGTAGGTAAAGAGCATATGAGAGCTGAGGTTAGAACTTTTTTTGTTAGCTATATGGGAATTGTATTCGTAATAGCATTACTTATTATTATATTAACAAATGGTATATTATCATCACGTGTGGCTAAAAGCCTAATTGAACCTTTAGACTTATTAAGTTACGGTGCAGGACAAATTGAAGAAGGTAACCTTGATTTTAAAATGAATTATCAAGGGAAAGATGAATTTGCAAAAGTTTGTGCTGATTTTGATAAAATGAGAATTAGATTACAACAATCTGTCCAATTGCAATTAAAATATGAAGAAGATAGAAAAGAGTTAGTAGCAGGAATATCTCATGATTTACGTACTCCATTAACAGCGATTAAGGGATACGTTAAAGGATTAAAAGATGGTGTTGCAAATACGCCTGAAAAATTTGAGAGATATCATGATATTATATATAATAAAGCTTGTGATATGGATATGCTAGTTGATAAATTATTTTTATTTTCTAAACTAGATACAGGAAAATTTCCTTTTCATTTTGAAAAGGTATATTGCAATGAATTCTTAACAAGTTTCTTTAAAAGTGTTACAGATGAATTTGAAAGAAAAGGCCTTAATTTAATTTATGAAAATAATTGTAATGATAATATTTTGATTAATGTTGATCATGAGGAAATAGGTAGAGTTCTCATGAACATACTTGAGAATAGTGTAAAATATAAACTTAATGATTGCGGAAATGTAAATATAACAGTAAAAAGACAAGGAGATAATATAGTCTTAAGAATTAGAGATGATGGACCAGGTGTTTTAGAAGAGAATCTTTTACGTTTATTTGTTAGTTTTTATAGAGGAGATGCAGCAAGAACTAATCCAAGTGAAGGAAGTGGACTTGGATTGTCTATAGCAGAATATATAGTAAAAGCACATGATGGTACAATAGTTGCTGCAAATATGGATGGGCTTGCAATTACTATAACCTTACCAATCAGCTTGTAAGATGAAATGTATGGAAAAAGTATTGGCATATATATGATTGAAATAGGAATAGTGGGGGCGAAAAAATGAAAAGGATATTAATTATAGAAGATGATGTACTTATTGCAGAATTAGAACGGGATTATCTTGAAATAAGTGGATTTGAAACTGAGATAGCAATGACTGGAGATAAAGGATTAGAGCTTGCTTTAAATAAGGAGTTTGATTTAATACTTTTGGATTTAATGCTTCCTAGCAAAGATGGATTTCAAATTTGTAGAGAAATAAGAAATACCAAAGAGATACCAATATTAATGGTAACAGCAAAAAAGGAATCTATAGATAAAATTAGAGGACTTGGACTTGGAGCGGATGACTATATTGTTAAGCCTTTTGATCCCAGTGAGCTTGTGGCTAGAGTAAATGCACATATTTCTCGTTATAATAGATTAACATCGGTAGAAAAAAAGGATGACTTAGTAGAACTTGCTGCCATAACCGTTGGAAGGATTAAGATATTAACAAAAGCATGGAGAGTATATGTTGATGATAAAGAAGTGAAATTTGCTAATAAAGAATTTGAATTATTATTATTTTTAGCAACTAATCCTAATATTGTATTTTCTAAAACGACTCTTTTAGATAGAATTTGGGGATTAGATTGTTTTGGTGATGTTGCTACTGTGACAGTACATATTAATAGAATACGAGAAAAGATTGAGGACGATAGTAGTAAGCCTAAATACATAGAAACTGTATGGGGTGCAGGATATAGATTTAAAATATAATTGAGTTATAAAAAAATAATAAGTAAGGATGATAACATAAAATCCTTACTTATTATTTTCTTTTACAGGCTCAAATTGGATTATTTTTTAGAGTACTCATATTATTTGATAGATTAAGATTAAAATTAAAAATGGCTGAGCAAACTAAGGAACTAATTTCGACGCAATGTGTAATATCCCAAAAGCAAGATGCTTTACCTTTAACATACTTAAGCAATGTATCGTCAATAGAAGCTTTAATTGATGACATATTGTTTAGAGTTAGTTTCATATTATTTGATTTATTATGAATTTGATGCTTCAAAGTATCAAAATTTTTGAACAAATATTTTTGTAATTCACGTTCATATTTTAAATGATATGAAATATTACCTATTGAACCAGATATATGAGAATTACAACAAAAGTCACAAAGGTAATGAACAACTATTCCTAATTGCATTGAATGATAAGCATTAAATTTCTTTACAGAAAGGAGCTTGTCTATTTTTTCTGTAATATATTCAAGCGATGTTTGCATATAGTGTGGATGAGTTTTAACAAGCCAACTTTGATCAACCATCACAAGACCGAAATTAAACATAATTTTAGAAAACCCTTTTGGAATAGCATGTACGTTTTTAATTAAAGATAGTTCTGCTAGTTTAACATGAGTTTTAACTTTCATAATTAATTTCTCCTTTAATTCAAATAGATTTTCTACATATGTTCTAAAATAATTTGATTATGCCTTAGGACGGTTCTTTCAGATCCCTTATTGCAAACAAGGCTATATTTAAAGCATGAATTTAATTATCAGAACTTGCATAAATAAAGCATAACATAGAAATGTTAAGAATTAATTAAATATTACAACAATTTTATAAATTTGTTGTAAATTAAATATAAACAGTATATAAATTTCATGTGCCTAAATTTAAAATTCAAAACAAAGATAACTTAAATTACCTAATTCGTAGTGTCTATGCAGAATTTTAGGGGTCAAGGTTGCACTGCTACCTAGAATGATAAATAATGGCACGAAGTGGTCAGCGGTAGGAACAGCTAATGTTGCATTAGGAGCCAAATTTCTATAATTAAAAATAGAATTGAAGTCATTATTATTTATTTTATCAATTAACCAATCATCAAACTCTTGTGCCCAAGAATCTACAGTTATTTGTTCAAAATCAACTAAACGTAAATTGTGAACTGTATTTCCACTACCTATAACTAAAATATCTTCTTCTCCAAGATCCTTAAGAGCAGCACCAATTTTAATTTGATCTTCAATAGGAAGATGAGAATTTATAGAAATTTGTATAACTGGTATATCAGCATTAGGATAAAGATGTCTTAGAAGAGTCCAAGCACCATGATCCAAACCCCTAGTTAAATCTTTCTTTACTTCAATACCTTTTATCTTAAATTTAGCTTCAATCTCTGAGGCAATCAAACTAGAACCTTTTGCATTATACTTAATTTGATAAAGTTCTTTTGGAAATCCATAAAAATCATACATTGTGTCATAGGTAGAATCAGAAGCAGAAATAGTAAGTGAGCTACTATCCCAATGGGCTGTAAAAACAACGATAGCTTTTGGATTTATGCTACTTCCTAGTGTACCTAAAAATTTAGTATATTCAGTATTTTCAATAGCCATCATTGGAGAACCATGAGCTAGAAATAAAGGTTTAATCATTTTAAAATCCTCCTTGTATAATATTCATTCAATATATATTCTAAATGATAAAAGTTATTTATTAAGATATATTATTATAAAAATATTTTATCATATTATTATTAAAATAGAAAGTTAGTTAATTGCAATAAGTAGAAAATTTCAATAGAATAAAAATTTGTAGTATAAAGTTTTTATTAAAGTTAATACTACAATTAAGAAAAAAACATTTGAATATACTAATTAAATATTATTGAAGCTTAGAATTATAGCTTAGGCAATAAGGCACATGGACTTGTTATTTTTGTGATTGTGCCGAAGGAGGAATATTTATGGCTAATAAACGTAAGACGACTAAGAAACAAATGGCTTCGCTAGGCTTAAAAAAAACAGAAAATGGTGATTATGAATATATAAATCCAGATGATAAAGATTCAAAATATCAACCTGTAAGAAAAGGGTCTAAATAGGCTCTTTTTTTATGTTCCAATTTACAAAAGAATAGTTCATTATTTTATTAACTTTTTTGTCAGATTTTCTGATTACATTACGAAGTATATTATATATATATATAATTTGATGGAAAGAAGGTGCATTTTGATTTCTGATATTGACTTACTTAAGTTATTGAATAATAAGCCTGAAGCAGGCATTAAAATGATGATGGATAATTACATGGCACTTATTTATACAATAATATTTAATAAACTTTCAGGTATGTATTCAAAAGAAGACGTAGAAGAATGTGTAAGTGACGTCTTTTTTGAAGTGTTTCATTATAAAGATAGAATTGATTTAGAAAAGGGAACGATTAAGGCGTTTTTGGCAATTATAGCAAAGAGAAAAGCTATAGATATGTATAGGAGAAACAAAAGGAATAACCATATACCTATAGATGATTTATCACAAGATTTATGTTCAATAGAAGATAATGTGGCTGATTCAATCTTAATAGAAGAGAGTAATTCAGTAATAATTAATGCTATAAAGTCATTAGGGGACCCAGATAGTGAAATAATTATAAGGAAATATTATTTATATCAAAGTTCGAAAGATATTTCTAAGGATATTGGATTAAAGGTTAATACTATTGATAAAAAAGTATCTAGATGTATACAAAAATTAAAAAAAGTGCTAGGAGGAATCGTATAAATGGATGGTAAATTATTCGAAGAGTTAGATGGCTTAGATATTGGAGATACTAATTTATTGCTAGATAAAGATATTAAATTATCGATAGATTCTTTTACTAGGAAACGCATTGAAAAGTCCGTAAAGAAAAAAACTGGTTATTATAGTGAAAATAATATATATAAAAATAAAATTAAAGATATACTAGGGATAATTATTATGAAGAGAAATATAGCTTTAGCACTTTCGGTTGGATTAATCTTAAGTTTAGCTGGAGGTGGATATGCATATGCTAAAACTCCAATTGCATATGTTAGTATGGATATTAATCCAAGTGTTGAATTAGGCGTAAATGCTTTTGATAAAGTAGTTTCTGTTGAAGCTTATAATGAAGATGGCAAAATAATATTAGAAGGCACCAATTTAGTGAATTCTAATGTTAAGGATGCAGTTAGTATCGTGATTTCAAATGCAATTTCTGATGGGTATATAAAAGCGGATGGTTTGTCTGCAATTGAAATTACTACCTCTACAGATAAAAAAGCTGTTGCAACTGAGTTAGATGAGTCATTAAAGAAAGTTGCGGAGGAAACGTTAAGCGATAATAAAGTAGAAGCTGAGATTGAAAGTGAAAAAGTGGCATTTGCAAGAAGAGATGAAGCAAGAAAACTTGGAATAACACCTGGTAAGTTAAATCTAATACAAAAGCTTCAAGAGCTAGATCCTATGATTAGTATAGAAGACTATAAATCTAGTTCTGTGATGGATATACAACAGAAAACTAAAGAATTAAGAAAAAATAATAAGAGTGGCGAAACTATTATAGATAATAGTACAGCCGTTGAGACAGTGAAGGATATAAATGTTGATGTAGTTGCTGAAAAGAAAACTAAAGAAGCAACATTGCAAAAAAAATCAGTTTTTTTAGATGAAGCTGTAACTGTAGAGCCAGAGAAAAATAATAATTATTCTAATAATAAAGAGAAGAAAGAAGATAAAATTAGTGATAAAAAAGAATCAAATAGTAATGCAAATGAGGAAAAAAAGACTATAACAACAAATGAAGAGCAAAACAATGGTAAGAATGTTAAGTCGCAAGATACTATCAATTCCTCAAAAGAAGGAAATAATAGTAATTCTAGTTCAAATAATAAGGGGAAAAGTAAAAATAATAATTAAAAAATGAGTACAAATAATTAAAAGATAGGATGAATATTCTATCTTTTAATTATTTTATTTCATGTGCCTAACATAATTTTTTTGCAAACTATATATTCTAAATATGTAGTTACATAACATATACTTATTTAGAACTGCGAAGGCATTAGAAAAATATTGTATATTTATTATCAAATAAATGAAAGAAAATAAAGGAAATTTGAATTTTGTGTAGAATAAGTAAATTATAGAAAATCTATAGAAAATAAGAAAATGAGGTGAAGTAAATGGGATAGTAAATAATTTAACAAAAGTGGTATGAAAATTATATAGGGTTAAAACAATTCCTTTACAAAAGAACGTTAACATAAAAATATTAAGCAACGGTATAAATAAGCTGAGTTATGTCTTATGGACACTTAATATACTAATTGAAAATACTTATAGAGTGCGTTTACGGAATAATTGTTAAAGGGGAGAAATAAATGGGTAAAAAATATATTATGATTGTTGATGAGAGAGGGTTTTTAAGTACTGAAACAAATGGTAATGCTTCAATGGTAGGGATAGTATTTGAATATGATTATTGTATAGAATTAAAAAATAAGGAATGCCAATTAAGAAAAAGATTAAGAGAATATAAAAAAGAAATATTCAAAGATAGCAATGCAAATATATATTTAGATGATAGTATTCTTAAAGAAAAGGTTTATAAAAGTGTTGACAAGAATCAAATAGCCAACGTTATAAATGAATTGCCACAATTTTTAAAAAGTTTAAATTTTACGATATTATCAAGTACAATAAAGCAAGATGTTAATAAAGAAAATAACTCTTATTCTATATTAACTAAGAAATTATTAAAAAAGTTTTATTTATATATTATGAAGAAAAACGGAGAATCAGGTGGAATAATCATAGAAACTAGACAAGGAAGTTCTAGCTGTAAGGTTCAACAAAATTTCTTTGATATATATAATGAGAGAGAGAGAAGTTTATGTACATTAGAAAATATTCAAGATAAGATAAACACTTTTATTATATGTGAAAAGAATAACAAAAATTATGGTGCAGGAATAGAAGTATTGAATGTAATAAACAATATACTTTTTAGAGTTTCAAATGGATTTAGAGAAGTTGATAAAAATCTAATATCATATACGGGATATGGGAAAAAGAATAAAATATTTGATACAATAAACCAAAAAATGTGCAAGGATATGCAAAGAGATGTACCAATTAAACCGTTGCCAAGAGCTCGTTACAATAATAGTAATGAGGTAAATACATTAAAAGAACAGTTGGAATTTAAAGATACTAGAATCAATGAAAAAGAAAAAGAAATTAATGAGCTAACTGATGCAATTAAATTATTAAATAGACAATTAGAAGATGCTTTGTTGAGTAGAAAAAGTGATAGCATAATATTCCAAATTCTTTCGGATATAGATTTTAAGATGAAAGGAATTGAAAAGAAAGCTATGGTTGTGAAAAATTAGTTTTTTTGAACATCTGTGATTAAAAAATAATTATTTATTGAAAAATGGGTATAATAAAAATGTCTTGGGTAATGCTTTAAGGCATTTTTTATGTAAAAAATTTTTATATGCTAGGCAGGATTGAAATATATTGTTAGTTAGATTTATAATGTTATTAAAGGAAGTGATTAAATGAAAAAAATAATATTAGGTGGAGGCTGTTTCTGGGGTGTAGAAAAGTTTTTTGCAATGATACCAGGAGTAATAAAAACAGAAGTAGGATATGCAAATGGAAAAACTGAAAATCCAACATATGAAGAAGTGTGTCATAGTAACACAGATTTTGTTGAGGTGTGCTACATAACTTATGATGAAAAGTTAGTTTCGTTAGATATAATATTAGATAAGTTTTGGAGTATAGTTGATCCGACTACAGTAAATAGGCAGGCAGGAGATGTTGGTACCCAATATCGAAGTGGAATATATTATATTGATGAAGTAGATTTAGATGCAATTAATAAAAGCAAAATGAAAATACAAGAACAATATAAAGAATCTGTTGTAACTGAAGTCAAGCCTTTAGAAAGATATTATACTGCAGAAGAGTATCATCAAGATTATTTAGAGAAAAATCCAACAGGATACTGTCATATAAAATTTAATTAGGAGGGAAAGAAGATAACGAGTCAAAATAGATTAGCATACTGAATTGTTATTTTTTTGAACCTCTCTTAACAAAAGAGAACTCTTAAAGTATAAATTATTTTAAGAGTTCTACATTTGTTTTAGGAGAAAAGTAATTGGGAGATTTATGAAAAGTATTTTTAAAGGAACGAAGAAAGCATGAGTAATCATTAAAACCACATTGTCCGTAAGCTTTAGTAATTGGTTCACCATTTCTTATAAGATCTTTTGCCATTAAAAGTCTTTTTTGCATTACATAGTTATGAAGAGTATATCCAGTTTCTTTCTTAAACTTATGCATAAGATAATATTTACTAATA
>Ga0302173_10000864_pt1 | contig 15812 bp, 13 predicted proteins | sample I_Fen_N3_1_FD_198785 | JGI IMG/M metagenome (GOLD analysis project Ga0302173, IMG submission 198785) | Peat permafrost microbial communities from Stordalen Mire near Abisko, Sweden - I_Fen_N3_1 | ecosystem: Environmental > Terrestrial > Soil > Wetlands > Permafrost | place: Sweden: Abisko... | reverse complement strand
ATTTCCTTATCATATTCCATAATCTTTTCTTCTATAGCTCTTAATTCTTGTGAAAGCTTCTCTATCTGCTCTTCTCTATACTTTTGTCTTGCAAAAGTACCTATAAACTTAGGCACATAAGTATTTGTTACTGTACCTTTAAGTATTCCTATGCTGTATTGTCCTTTTTCATTTATATATGTACTATTTTCACTTTCATCTATAAGAATACTAGTTAATACATTCTCTACATCTTCCTGACTTAAGCCCGCTACTTTAAGTGATTCTGCCTTTAACATTTCTGATAAATTATAGGTCAAAAGTTTTGCTGACGAGAATATGTATTTATCAGCTCCATCGCCATTTATAGACATTACCTTATCTCTATACTTTTCTGAAATTATTAATGCATCTAATAGTCCCATCTCTAAAAGTGCTTCTTCTATTCTGCCCTTTCTTTCCTCGGAAATATTTTCTTTAAAATCTACTGCTTTATACAGTGGAATAAAAGGTATTCCTTCCTTATTTAAAGCTTCTCTGTTTAGAACTACTTTATTATCTCTCGCTGGTTCTGGGTCTTTCTTTGTCTTCCATTCTTGAATTTCTGCTTTCTTTTCTTTAGATAATTTTTCCCATTTATTTTTTTCACCTTTAAATTCATAAAGACTCTTATTTAAATTTTCTTGAAAATTAGCATATTCATTTCTAATATGTTCAAGCACACTATCAAAGCTTTTATTATCATCAAAACCATTTATATCCCTTGCCACATTAACTATAGCAACATCCGAAAGCTTTAGCTCATTGTTTTCTTTTCTCCAGCCATATATCTTTTCTATGTATTCTTGTTTAATTTCTTCCATAAGAGTACTTGTTTGATTTAATATCCTATTTTTCTCTTCCTTTTCAGCCTTACTTTTCTCTAATTCCTGCAAAACCTTATCATATTCATGATTTTTTCTTTCTTCTTCTTCAAGAGCTGTTATAGCTTTATCCATGTTTGTTGTATATTTATTTAAGCTATCTTTTATATATGTAAAACTATATTCTTTAGTTAAGCTGTTTTTTAATTCATCCTTTAAAAATTCCTGCTCATCAAAGGAAAATTCTTCAGCAATATCATCCATTTCTTTAAATTTGCCTTCAAGCTTTGAAATAGCACTATCCTTTTTATCTTTAAATTCTTTTATGCTTGTAGAAACTTCTCTTTCGCTATCTTTTTTCTTTTGAAGCTGCTCTTCTTTATCAGTTTTCTGTTTCTTGAAGTCAGTCATATCTGCTTCAAGCCCAACAATTTTTTCCCTTATTTGAACGCTATCATGCTTATCTAATTCCTTCTTTTTTTCTTCACTAGTTTTTAGCTGTATATCTAATTCTTTAAGCTCTTCTTCTGCTTCTTTATATGATTTTTCTGCCCTATCTATTTCTTCCACATAATTTAATTTATCTTTTTCAAATTTATCAACTTGATTCTTATTATCTACATAAAGCTTAGCCTTATTAGTTATAATAAAATTATTGTATTTATCAAAAGCTCCTTTTATTTTATCAGCAGCTTTTTTACTTTCCTTAAGTTCCTCTAATCTACTTTTAATATTATCCATATTTTCTATAGCTTCTGACATTGGACGCAAATCATCTTCTGAAAGAGGCTGAAGAGAATTTTCCAATATTTCATAGACTACTGTAGGTTTAAAATCCTTTGATAACTTTGGAGATCTAAGCTGAACCAAAAGCTTAACTAACTCCTCATATTCCTCAATATCATTAAACCCAAAAAGAAGATCATTTACCATTTTCATATAGTCTCCCTGACCTTCACGAACCTGTCCACCTGAACCTATTCTATTTTCTAATTCCTTCATAGTTAAAGGAAGCTTTTCTCCTACATTTTTATATAATAAAAAATCTTTTCCTATTCTTCTACCATCATTTATAGAAAAACCCCAAGACTTAATCGACTTACCTCTTACAGCTTTAAAACCCATACCTATAGTAATATAATTTTCAGTTTCCTTTTTTTGAAATTCCATATATAAGTATCCCAAGGACTCATCTTTTCCGCTATCTTCATCACCTAATAGGTAATTTTCTATTTTTCTTGCTTTAGAACCAAAGGGATCAAGTCTTTCTGGACTTTTATTACCATCTAGTAAAAGTGGAATAAAACTCTGCATAGTAACAGACTTTCCTGATCCATTAGAACCTCTTAAAAGAAGTCTTCCATCAGAAAAGTTAAACTCCTCCTCATCATAATACCAAAAATTCACCAGACCTGCTTTATTTATAATCCATCTATTATTATTCATCTTAAGAATCTCCCTTCTCTAAAGCTGCTTCTTTAAAAGCCTCTGGATAACTACCTATAACTTTTCCTGCAAGAGGCAGTATTTCTATATCCTTGCTATTTTCTAGTCGGCTTAGCATATTAAAATCTTTCATATAACTCACGATATCTTCTGTTAAAGCACTTAAAGTTTTTTCCCTGTATTCCTTACTCCAGCCATGACTACAATTTAATTTAAGTTCTTCAACTAAGTTTCCAAATTGTACTTTAGATATTGTAATAGTATCATTTACTTTTAAGTTAAATTCCTTTGAATCTAACTTTTCTTTTATAAGTCCATTAAATAATAAAACCACATCACTTATAGCCTTGTTGCTTGGGAAAGTATCCTTCATACTCTTTTCTCTATTTAAAACCACTAAAGCACCATTTTTATGTACATGAATATCATAATCTAAAAAGTTTTCTAAATCATTAGATATCATACTTCTTTGTTTTTTTATGTAATCATAATCTGCATCTTCACTGCCTTCATTATAAACCACTGGAGACATTAAAAGCCTTCTATAAACCCTCTGCCTTCTTATTATACCTCTATCAGTATCAGCTTCTCCCCACTCTTCATTTTCAATATCTTTATAAGAATTATAATTTAATATGCTTGTAGTAAAATTCCTCACAAAATATCTTGAAAAACCTGTACTTTCATATAATACTTCTGTATCCATGCTGCTTGCAAAGCTTTGTTCATCTCCATCATCCACTCTTATCATCTTAAGTTCAACTGCAAACCTTAAAACTTTAATAAGAGCTTTTCTATGTCTATAAAGAGTCCAGTCAACACTTTCTTCTCCCATATAATTCCCTTGAATAAACTCTGTAATTCCTGACAAAACAAATTGTTCTTCTCTTCCCTTATCTTCTAGGAACATTAATAAAATACACAAAAATGCATACTCCATATTACTTTCAAAGTTTGCAATTCCCATCCAGCTTTCCGCTTTTCCTGGTAGTTTTTCAAGTTTAATTAAATTAGGGTTTACAACAACCTGATATCCTAATTTTTCTGAAATAAAGGCTTTAAAATTAGGGATACTATCCTTTATTCTATAATAAAGTTCTTTATTATCATCCTTACTAATCCAATAATTTTCTAATAATATTTCTAATTCCTTCATTAGATACCTCTTTCAAATCTTATAATATAGGAAGGCATTTCAAAAGTTCCATCAGCACATAAAAGCGTACACTTATCCTCTGGACTTCTTGGACTCTCTACTTTATAAACTCTTCCATCTTCAGTTTTGCCTTTTTTATCAGGTGAATTCATTCCCTTGCTAAGCCATCTTAAAAGAGTAAGTCTTACATAAGGTTCTATTTCAGGGAGTTTTGAGAAATCTATAACCTCTTCTACTATGTAGTTATCTATTATTTTCTTTTCTTCTTCTCTTGTTTTTATGATTTTATGTAACATTTCATTTTTTCTCTGTTCATTATTCATAATAGGATTTCTCACTGTCTTTTCTCTATAAGCACGAATCCTAGGCTTTATACTTTCAACATATGGAGGTTCTTCGAAAATACCACTATTTATACTTTCAGTTTTTCTAATAACCTCGCCTTTTATATGCTTCATATTAAATATTCCAAAAGTAAGACTAGATAACTTGTGTGCATCATCTAAAGTTTCACAGCTTAAAAACATTTCACAAAGCTTTTTATATTCTTCTTTTCTATTAGCTGCACTATTTCTGCTTTCTGCAATTTGAGAAGCAAATCTAGTTATCTTCCTTATGATTTCATTAGTTATGTTTAATAATTTTGAAGCTTCACTTTCCAAACCTTGTGAACCTAAGAACCATTCCCTTAAATTTTTCCATCTTCCATAGATATTATCTTTTATCATATCATCAGAAATTTCTGTATCAATTCTTGGAATAGATTTTTCATAAGCAAAAGTCTTATTTAAAACCGTGTTTACAGTCTCCTCTGATATTTGACTTAAAATATATTCTATAGCATTTGAATTATATTGAAGCCCTTTTATAAAATCTCTTAAATAATCAATAAATTTATCCTTAAAAACTAAGAATTCCTTTGTCTTCATCATTTCTTCTGCCTTTAAACTGTATAGATCTCTTATGTAATCTTGATAATTCTGATTAAGCCTCTTAAAATCATTGTTAAGAGAACTCCACCAACTTCCTACTTCCCTATCATCTTCCCCAGCCATTTGAGGCATTTTTCTTATTTCTTCTTTAATCCTTTCAAGAAGTGACGGTTCTAAGGAAGCGCTTTCCACAAGTAAATTTTCAAGCTTTATGGTTAATCTTTCAATTTCAACGCTGTATTCTGACAGCTGATATCTAAATTGCTTATTCTTAAATTCTTCAACAGTCGCAACCTTTGAAGTATCTTGAATTGCTAGTAGATTTTTCCATGATATAAGCACATCTAAATCCTGCTTACATTGATCCATAGTATATTCCTTGAATTCTTCATGCTTTTTTAATTCATCAAAAATCTCTTCCTTATACATCCAATATTTCATTTTTTCATATTGCAGATAAAAGTATCTTAAAATAGATCTATACCTCCAAGTATTATCCACTGTTAGATATCTCATTTCATCTATCTGCTTTGTTAGTTTGCTATTAATCTCCATTAATTATCACCTATTATAATAATTTACATAAAAAATAAAAGTCAATCTGCTATTTATTCTCTACATCGTCTTTTAGTTTACTTCATGTGAATTATTTCTCAATTCATTATTATTTTGCTAACTTAGTTACCTTATTATACTAGAATATATAAAAAAATATCAAGTAATAATGTAAGTATATATCTCCATTGTTTCCCCCACTTTTATAATACAATGTATTTGTATATTGTATTTCTATCATATTATATTTTTAGATTATAAAAAATCCACGACAATTTGTCGTAGATTTTATTACCTCTCCTCTACATACCTAATTATCTTCAACATCTAATTTAACAAAACAATCCTTCTCAAAAAAGCTTATTCCATACCTAATAATATTCTTATACCCTTCACTTGCAAGTTCCTTATCATATCTTCCAAGTTCAGTTTCAAAAGTACTAGCATCTCCATTTATTATTGCAGTATATAAATTACTAAGATCTTTTGTTTTTACCCTATCCTGAAACCACTTTAATACTTTAGTTCTGAAGATATATTTAACTTCTTCATTAGATATTTCAAATGTCCAGTAAAAAACATAAAATTCCACAAATTATCTAAAATATCATAGATCTCATCGTAAGTAATATCTTCATGAACTGGCTTTTCTATGGTTTTTCCTTCTATCAAAAGTTCTATTTCCTTTTTAGTAGCTGTATCTGCTTTTTCTACAAGGCTTCTAACTATATTGTTAGAACTTGTATTTGCACAATATTAAGTTGGAAATGTATTTTTATATATTACTAAATCTTTTACAAATCGTACTACACCATAGCTCCATTTATATTTCTCTATCTTTCTTATATAATATCCTATAATAAACTTCCTTAAAACATAAATCATTTTACAACATTACTCCTAGTAAATAAACAAAAGTTTGCACTGATCTAATTGATGTTACTCCAGAAAAAATAGCATATATATAAAGAACCTTAGAATATTTAATACAATTCAACCTCAGCCCCTAGCTCTTTAAATTTCTTAACAATCTGGTTAGCTTCTTTAATACTAATACTTTCTTTAATTATACTTGGCACACTCTCAGATAAATCCTTAGCCTCTTTTAACCCCATCCCAGTTATAGTTCTAAGTTCTCTAATAACTGATATTTTTTCTTTGCCAGCATTAACTAATACAAGTCTTACATTCTCCCCTTCCTCATTTCTAGAACCTTCTTTTTTAGTGTTAGTTTTTATCTCACTATTAGCATTAATAGCACTAGCATTAACTGAAAAATTAAATTCTTGCATAATCTTTTTACCGCCCGGACTATTAACCAGTACCATATTTTGCGAATTACATTGAGGGCATATTTCCTTCTTGCCGCTATTTCTCCATAACTGATAAAATATTCCTGGAATCACCGCAGTCAGTATCAATATTAATTCTATGATAGTACTTCCAGGCCTAATAGATTTTTTTCTTCCTATGTATCCACATTCCCTACATATAAATTTTTTCATTATAATATCCTCCCTATCGCAATAAATTGAGTATTTTCTTAAGAGTCAGCTTATGTCACAAATTATTTTTTACTAAAAAAAGATCAAGGCAAATTTAATTTTTATACTCATTTGGAGATTTCGTATTATTTTATATGTCATAATCATCTTCCTTCCTATATTCATATATCTTATCTGCCATCTCAATTATAACTTCCAATAATTCTAATTTTTCTATGCTTATCTTCGATATTTTTTCTATTCCTAATAATGACCCTAAGATGTTTCCTGTAATGGCACCCGTACTATCACTATCTCCATCATGATTTACTGCTGCTATTACAGCTTTACCAAAGTCATTTTTATATTTTAATGAACAATAAATTGCTATAGCTATAGCTTCTTCCCCAACCCATCCTTCCCCTATTTGATTTATTACTTCTTTTGTATTTGTATTGCTTCCTACAAGATCTATTGCTTTTTTAATAGTAGCAACACATTCTTCATGTCCTTCATAGTCTTTTGCAATGTCTAAAGCAGTATTGACTGATGCTTCTATGTCATTACCCAAAATAATTTCTGCAATAATACAAGCAAAAATTCCAGCAGATATATAACCACTTGGATGTCCATGTGTAATAGCTGCACACTCACAAGCTATTTCAAAAGCTTTCCTACCTTTAAACATTAATCCAACAGGAGCTACTCTCATTACTCCTCCACAGCCCTTGCTGTGATTGATTGGCTTTTGCATCGTTCCCTTAATACCACTTTTAAGCGATTCAATGCAAGTAAGTCCAGGTGCTCTCTTTTTGTAAAGTTCTTTTTTATGTAAAAGCCAATATTCAGACAAATATTCTCCTTGAGCAGACTCTCCTTGAGTGTAAAGCCATGCTAAATATGCATTATAAATATAAGATATAATGTCTGAGTCTTCCCCTCCCACTAATGCAGTAAGTAACCCTTCTGCCGTAAAAAGAGTCATTTGGGTATCATCTGTGATTTCTGCTTTACCCTTTTCTCCTATTACTAAATTAGTAATACCTTTTGATCCATACTTTTCTTTAATCTCAATATCTAATAAAAATTCTACTGGCCATCCGAGAGCATCACCTAGAGCTCCACCTAAAAGGCATCCTCTAAAATATTCCTTGCTTATCCTCATATCACTACATTCCTTTTTATTTTATTTAATTAAATTGATATAATTTCTTCATCTTTTGCAATATACACATTTTCAAATTTCTCAGCAAATAAGCTTGGATTTTCAGTATGTATAGGAATAAGTTTTTTAGGACAAATACTATGAATAATTTTTTGTAAGGAATCAATTGATGCATGTCCACTAGTATGAAGATCAATCATCTCCATATTATTTAATTCTGAGAGCTCCAATAATCGTCTCATTTTTTCTTGCTTTTTATAACCACTCCACATGGAATAAATAAATCCTGCATCCTTTATATTTGGAATATGCTGAAGATCAGATAACATTGAGTCTCTGATTATCATACAATAATCATTTCTTTTCCCAAGTTCCTTCCTTGAAATCCAATACTTATTAAATTGTTTCATTAACCTTTCTCCTTCTGGATCTTTAAACATCCTTTGGGTAAGGTAATACGGATAAAACACTCTAACATCTTTAAAATCACCTGGTTTTGGAATACTTCCATCTAATTGTGCTACAATGTGTGCCGTAAAAATATCTATTACAAAAATACGTCCATTACGTTTTGCTGCTTTATACATTCCCACTAATCTATCAATGTTAGTTGAAGATTGCAATACAAACATTGGATTTTCTTTAGATTTCATAAAATTATAGGCTTTTTGTTCTATATTTTCTTCTGTTTCTACCGGTTCATTAATTCTACTCATCATAGTTCCTTCAATAAGAAGAGCATCTACTGCATTTGGTATATTATTTATAAAATAATCCGTAGCCTTTTTCTTTCTTCCATGATCTCTTAAATCTCCACTATAAACAATACACTTGTTATCAGCTTTTATTACAAAAGCATAAGCATCAAAACCAGAATGATCTACTAAATAAGGTGTAACAGAAAAATCTCCAATTATAATTTCATTCCCACTATTAAAATAATTCATAGGATTTAATATAGGCTTACCTCCTATAAATTTTGATGTTACATCGAGTATTTTCAAAGCTTTTTCTCCTATAAATATTGGTATTTCTGAGTTAACTGCTTCAATCAACCCTACATGATCTCCATGCCCATGTGATATTAAAACTGCATCTACTGACTTAATATCATCTTTATATAATCCCTTGACCCTTGGCAATGCAGATACTTTATTGGGTCTATCTTCATCAATATTAGGCAATTCCTGCCCAATATCAAATATAATTCTAGTTCTTTCAGTAGATAACTCTATGCAACTTCCACCAATTTGATGGGTTCCTCTGTGAATTATAATATTCATAACAATTTCCCCTTTACTATTTAATTTGTTATTTTTACAAATACAAATCTCTTTTACCTCTCCCTGAAACTTCATTTATCATATCAACTGCTTGTTTTTTTGAAAGTTCTATATTTGCTATCAATCTTCCATCATTACAAAGTATGCCAAATTTATCCCCTTTTTTTAGTGCAAAGTATTTTTCGTAAAACATGAAATTTTTACTTCTAGGACTAGACTTAATCATAGGTCTGATAGGTTTTTCATCAAGTTCTGGTTGTACAATCAAATTAAAGTTCTGATCATATACCCCCCATTTTATTGTTTTCGTACAAGTAGGCTGTGGTTCTATCTTTAAGATGGTCGCCAACAATCTATCTTCTTGTCCTATAAAAAGTTTACACGATTCTTCTCTGCCACAAAAAATTAATTCGCCAAAGCAGCTTGCCTCTAAATTATCCCACTGTAATTGAATAATTGTTTTGTTTTGATTGTCAATTAGCCCCCATTTGCCATTTTTAGATACCTGCAAACATTTTTTAACAGGTATGTCCACAGCAGAATCGTACACTAAAGGAATAATAACATTTCCATGTATGTCTATATATCCATGCTTGCCACCACTAATTTCTATATAAGTATGTCCATTAAATTCCATATTAATCTCCAATGCCACATGGGCATATCCACGATAAAAAGGTCCAGCATAATCCCAAACAGGTTTTATTAGCATTTCTCCTGTATATATATTTGCGAATCCCCATTTACCTTCAACCTCAAATTGAATTAATCCACCTTCACACTCTTCTCTTGCTAAAAACATTTTTTCTGGAAAATATAATTCATCATCTTTTCCTTTAATATATACCTTGTTATTTTTTATTGCTCCCTCTCCCCATTCACTAACTCCAGTATGACAAACGATACATTTCTTCATATTGCCCTCCTTGCATTTTTTATGATGTATAAGTTCTAATTAATAAAATTCATAATCGGTGATATTTAAACACCTTTTTAATGTAATATTAAAATAAACTTTTGTGCATCTATAGCATCTTGTACTATACATGGTCCTATCCTTTCTACCTCGTAATTAAGTTCGTGTACAATATATCTAAAACTAAGCATATCTCGCACATACATATTTAATTTACCACTACACACTTTTAAAGCTAAAGCTATATAAAAATAACCAGCCCGTCTTACTAATTTCTCCATCTCCTCACAATCCATAATGCTCATTATTCTATCTTCAAAAGCATTGCATTCTTCAAACAGCGGCTTACTATCGTTTCTATCATATTCAAGTTCAATTGGAGGTTTTTCCTCAAAAATACTATAATCAAAATTATCAAAGAAATTTTCCCCTAACATTATAAGCATCTTGTTAAATAATATTTTTCCTATATCTCCATTCTTAATTAATATAACCCCTTCTCTAATAATTAATTTTTCGAGTAGTTCATTTCCATAATGCTTTTTAGTTTGAATATAGTTATCTAAAATATATCTTAATTCCTTTATATCACAGCCTTCAACAATGTATTCTATTCCCTTTCTAAGAAGAAATGGATTTAAATAAGGACATATGTTTTCTAAACTTAATAATCCTTCAAGACGTGCTTTACTTGATAAATTTATTATGATTTTTATTAATTCCTTGAATTTTTCTTTTTCTCCATTACTATACTCTTTATTAATAACTTCACTAATATCTACAGATAATAATCCTTCAAGCAACCATATATCATTTTTTAGAATAACTAATACTCCTTTTCCAAAAAAATCATATACCCCTAAACGAACAGCTCTAATAGGCAATTCAATTTCTTCAATGATATTTTTCTTTATTTTTGAATACTTAAATAAAATAGAATTTTTAGGATTTCTCTTTGCAGGTATTCCGAAAAAATAAATAATATCATTAAATTCCATATAGAAATCGCATTTATTAAAAAAATACCCCTCTTTCGAAAATTCCTGTCCCTCTATATAAATAACATCTATATTAACTTTAATACACTCTGAATTTTTAGAGTGTTGGTTTAATGGTTCTTTAAGAGATTTAAGTGTTTTAGAATATATAACACTATGCTTTTTAATTTTCTTTATTTTTAACTCTCCAATATACTCATAAGAACCATTATCCAAATCAATTTGAAAACCGTCACAATAAATACAGCCTTTAATTATATCTACATCGCCTATATCCTTTACCATGTTAATATCTGGTTTCGTATTTCTTAAATTAACTTTTGATTTACCCTCATCATAAAAGTGCTTCCATTTATATTGACCAGTTTTCATATCAATACAAGCTACTCCTAGATGAAACTCCCCACCCATGCCAAAGCATACAGTTCTATCAGTAATAATAATTTCTTTATCTTTTATATAAATTGCCTTTGAAAAATAATGTTCTAATTTAACACTCCATATCAAACTTCCACTATTATCAATTAAAATGCCTGATTCTGTTAAAATATATTCATTATTTAAATTTAATAATCTACAATCGCTCCAGAAAATTGCTTCATCTTTAGATAGGATTTTTTTTAATTCAATATTACTCATTTATACAACTCCCCTTCCTCAATAATTAATAGCCTTATTATTTTTCATAGTGCATATTTTGCTTAGAGTACTTAAAATGCCATATTATAATTAAATTTCACTTAACTCTTCATCAAAAATACCCCCAAATTATATATTCAAAAGAAATATATTTTCTTAGAGCAAATTCCTAGTTTTTCATAAAATCCAATTCTTATTAATAATATTTTTAACTAACCCTATTTAATTTTCAAAGATCATATTTTTATTTATTTTAATTTTAACATTACCATCTAGCAAATAAAGTACAGTAGTATGTCACTAAGAAAAAAAACAAAAAAATTCACAGAACACTATTCATTTAGTTCCTGTGAATTTTAATTATTTAATCGCAATATTTTTTAATTTTTATTTTATTTATTGATTCTTACTTTAGAGGATAAATAAGTTTTCTGTAATTAATTCCATTGTTGGGAATATTAATAAGTTTGATAACTTCTTCTGTTATAAGTGGGTGCATCTTACTTACAAGGAAAAATGCATTTACATCAACTCCTTTTATGCTTTGAGAATATTCCCACTCAATAATTCCATCAATTGCGTCCTTAATTATCGAAGCATAAAAAAATGTTTCAGATATTATCCCAACTTTTACATTACTTTCTGCTTTTAACTCAAAAATATTAAAGCTTTTGTTCACGCCTTCACCATACAAATCAATAGCACTTTTACCTCCTGTAAAAATATAATTTTCTTGTCCTACTTTCTCATAGAATAATCCTACAGGAAGTTGATTTTTAATTTCCGTAATTTCTATACCGTATTCTCTTATTTTTGATATCAGTTTATTACTACCTTTTCCTTTAAAATATTGTTCCAGATGTTTTTCCAATTTCAAATCTAATTCTTTACTAATCTCATTGGATCTATTATCAGAAGATTTATTTAATATTAATTTAGTCCAACCTTGAGTTTTTATTAAATGCCCCCATCTGTTTTCATTTTCTGGATTTTCTATTCTAAACCAGTCTTCATATTGACTTTTAAAATGATCTAATCGAAAAAGAAATCTATTAAAGTGTCTCCATTTGCAATTACTTTTTCCTATCGGTTCATAACCTTTATCCCAATCTAAGATCACATAGTCAATAAGATCTGGTAAATTAGCTTTACAAACTAATGCCCAAGCTTCAAATGCTACATCATCTTCTTGTAAATTTTTCACAATCCCTTCTTTCATTTGCAATTTAAGTGTTTTATTCTCTTCATAATATTCAAATTTAATACCACTTGGAAATTTAATATATTTATTATTGCACCTTTTTCTAAGTTCTTCTAACAATTTATTTACTTCTATCAACCTTATCTCTCCCTGCTTATTTTAACATTTTCTGTATTACATTTATTTTATAGTAAAATTAAATACAATTATATTTTTAATATTATTTTTTATATTTTAATTTTTCTCTTTATATATACTTTTTGGTTTATTGGTATTTATTATGTCATTATCATAAAATAATCTATAGTTTTTGATATATATATTCAAGATTACATTGAAGTCCTTCTAACCCATATGGAATTTCAACAACATAGTATCCTTCAAAAGAATCATATTCTACATTATACCCGATCTTTCTAAGTTCCTTAAAATCTCTCCACATTGTTCTCGTGCTTAAATTCGGAAATTTATCTTTATACCAACTAACACAAGTTTCTTCATCTTCAGATTTATTAAAGTACTGTACTTCAGCAGTGTACTTTTCTAATTCTAACATAATAGTTGTTAATCGAATTAATTTTTCATAACTCCTATTTTTTGCTTTGTTATTTAAAAAAACTGGTGTTAGAAAAGGACATGTGTTATTAATATCATTATGTATATAACCATTTTCTTTTTTAGAAAAGCTAATATTTATAAGTCCTGCATTTTGCAGATCCTTTATATCTCTGATTATTGTTTTCTCGCTAGTTTTTTTAATTATATTTATTAAACTTGAAACTTCTCCAATTTCTACAACTTTGCTACATGAAAAAATATGAAATATAGCAAGTTGACGAGCTACTTTAACACTCTCTCTTTTTTCTTTCTCCATTTTGTCCTTCATACTTTGTTAGCCTCCTTTATTGTATTTTTATTCTATCATATTCAATATAGGATTTTAGGACAACAGTTTGTCTTTTGTAAATTTCAACACCAAAATTGCATAAGGCACTAGAAAGAAAATAACAAGTCAAAGATACGATATATATTTTGTGTCAGACAATGATAATAGCTAGACTATTAGTAGACTTAGCGACGTAGTATGACGCAAAATAGACTATAATGATGACTTGTTATTTTTTGATAGTGCCTAAATACTTGATAATAAAATGTCAACTATTCTAGAATTATATATTAAAAATTCACTACTATGTTTTCAGTAAATACATTCTCAAATTCTATATTACAATGCGATGGAATAACATCATTTATTAAAAAGAGCTTATATGATTCTTTTCTATTTTCAATAACCTTATTTATTAAATAGCTCTCTCCAGCATCTATAATATTATTTATTTCTAAAGGTGCAAATAAAAATTCTAAACTAGAAATATACTTTTCTCCCGCATCACTAAGTGTTCCATACTTTTCTTCATAAGTTTTCTTTTCGAAATTACCTTTATGCCCTATTCTAGTAATCTCATTTGTTAAGTTCTTATTACTTTCCATGTCATACATGTAACATTTTCCACTTAATGCAGCCTTAAAATGTTCTTTTAATCTTTCTCTAAAACTCCTTTTTGTTTGTCCAATGTAATGTACAAAATAACCTTTTTTATTATTCTTATAAACCCACATGTATACTCCCATTTTATCAAAAAGCTCTTCTTTTAAAATAGTTTCATAATTCTCCTTATTAAATTTATAAGCTTTACTCCAATTTAATATTTGCATATTTAAGTCCTCCTTAAATTATATTAAAGTGCAAATTATTTATCTAAACATTCTATAAATTCATTAGTGAGCTCATATAAAAACTTACGTATATCACTAACAGAACCTTCGAATCGTTCATGATAAAACCCATATCCATCCAATAGATAAATAAAAACTTCAGAGTTAAAATAAAATTCCTCAGTTTCTCCTAATAAATATGATGAAATAAAATCAATAAAAGATTCTGTTAAATCTTTAGGAATGTATTGTTCATAGTAAGTGTAATTAGTTAAGATTTTTATAGCTACCTTTCTTCTTATATCCGATTCTACAATCCAAGAAATATCAACCAATGTTTTCACTCTATTTTTAATAGCTCTTTCTCTAAAGAATGTATAAGCTTTTATAAATTTTTTTATTACCTGATCATCAATATCTTTCATATCAGATTCCTTATTTATATGCTTATGCTCTACAAAATTATCTCCATAGAGTAAAATAGGAATATCAACCTTATCCATAATTATAGGCTCATATTTCTTTGCAACCTTCAAACTTTCCTTATTACTATATTTAAACGGATATGATATAATTGCAGTCTTAATATTAGCTGTTTTTTTTGAAATTTCTAATATTCCACAAGCTAATTGATTGCTTATTTCATCACCTAAATCAAATATAATTATTACTTCTCTATTGTTTATTAACAATTTCTTTACTTTTCTTTGAATTTCACTATTAAAATCAATAAACTCATCTCTTTTTATTAGTATTTTTTCTTTAGATAGCGATTTTTCAAGATTTTCCTCCAAATAATCTACTGCAACATAATTACAGTAATTATAATTTAACTCTATTATTTTATTTAACCTCAAAAGACCTAATTCACCTATACTTATTACCAATATCTCATTTTCTCTTTCCATTATTTCCTCCTAACTACTACATATATTTAATTTCAACTCATAAATGATTAATTTTTTCCAACACTTATTTGTATTATAAGTAAAATCAACGGTTTAGACATTCTATATAATAAGTAAAATTTAAATTGAAAAAGATATCTAAAGTATTGAATTTACTTTCAACTTTTCTTAATGGTTTATATTGCCTTAATTATATACTAAACACCATTACTATTAAACAAAAAAAATACTTACAGCAACCTCGAATCTCTAGCTTACTGCAAGTATTTTTCATTTTATTCAAACCTTTTATTTTACTCCATATTGTTCATAATAATCATCAATTCTAGCTTTAATTTCATCTGTTACAAGTACAGTTCCATTGATTTCTTTATTATATAAATATTCTATAACTTCAGCCATGGTAACTATAGCACAAGTTTTAAATCCAAATTTTTCTCTAATTTCAACTAATGCTGATTGTTCTCCTTGACCTCTTTCCATTCTATCTACTGATATTATAAGTCCTTTAACATTAACGTCTCCTTGACTTTTTAATATAGGCATAGTTTCATAAATTGAAGTTCCTGCT
>Ga0302173_10000859_pt1 | contig 15862 bp, 12 predicted proteins | sample I_Fen_N3_1_FD_198785 | JGI IMG/M metagenome (GOLD analysis project Ga0302173, IMG submission 198785) | Peat permafrost microbial communities from Stordalen Mire near Abisko, Sweden - I_Fen_N3_1 | ecosystem: Environmental > Terrestrial > Soil > Wetlands > Permafrost | place: Sweden: Abisko... | reverse complement strand
TATATATATATATAAATATTTATATTTTATATTTATATATATATATATATATTATAATAAATTATTTATATATATATATATATGTAATTTATCTTAATATTAATATTAAAATTTTATATATTCTTTCTTTAAAACTAACCTAATAAGTTATTATATATACAGAAATAAATATATATAAAGTATCACTATAATATAGAGATATGTTTACTTATTATACCTATAGATTATATATTAATTAATAAATTATTTATATATATATATTTATTTAAATTATATATATATATAAATAATTTATTTTATTAAAGTTTTTTTTTATGAATTAATTTATATTGCAATATTAAATTTATACACCATGATTTAAAAATGTTTATATAAATAAAAAAAAAATGAATTGCCTGATTAAAGGATTACCTTGATAGGGTAAATAAAATAGTAAAATTCTATATTCATTATATTTAACAGAATTAAACTGTTTCTTAAAGTATCAAAAACTTTTGTGCGTCATACACCAAAATATATAATTTATTTTTTTTTTAATTAAAAAGATAAGCTAATTAAGCTAATGGGTTCATACCCCATTTATAAAGGTTATACTCCTTTTCTTTTTAATGTTTAAAAATCCATCTAAATTATTATTTTTAATTACTTTAATTTTAGGGTCTATTATTACAATCTCATCAACATCGTGAATTGGAATCTGGATAGGATTAGAAATCAATTTATTATCATTTATTCCCCTGATAATAAATTCGAATAATCTTTTATCAACAGAAGCCTCATTAAAGTATTTTTTAACCCAAGCTTTAGCCTCAGCTGTTTTATTATTTACTATTATTTTTTTTATAATAAATAAGGAATTTTTTAGACAAATTAATTTAAAATCTTACTTTTTCAATATTATCTTTCTATCTACTCTAATATTAAAAAGTGGATCTGCCCCTTTCCATTTTTGATTTCCAGAAGTAATAGAAGGCTTAACTTGAATAAATAGATTAATTTTAATAACTTGACAAAAAATTGCTCCTTTAATATTAATTTCTTACTGTATTGAAATAAAATTTTTAATTATCTCAATTATTTGTTGTATTTTAATTGGGGGGCTAGGAGGATTGAACCAAACCTCTTTACAAAAAATTATAGCTTACTCATCTATTAATCATTTAGGTTGAATATTAAGAAGAATAATTTTTAGAGAAACCCTTTGACTGACTTATTTTCTATTTTATTCATTTTTATCAATATGCGTAATTTCATTGTTTAATATATTTAATTTAAATCATATTAACCAAACATTTTCTTTAACTAAAATAAATCCCGTAATTAAATTTTCTATATTTTTTTCTTTAATATCTTTAGGAGGGCTCCCCCCATTTTTAGGATTTTTTCCAAAATGACTAGTAATTCAAGCCCTTTCTTCCATTAATCAAATATTTTTATTATTTTTAATAGTAAGTTTAACCTTAATTACTTTATTTTTTTATATTCGAGTTTGTTTTTCTGCTTTTATATTAAATTATACAGAGATATTATGAAATTATTCATTTTATTACAAAAATTTTAATATAACAATTTTATTAATAATTTCTTTTTTTTCTTTATTTGGTTTAATTTTAATTAGAGTAATTTATCCTATGTTTTAAGGCTTTAAGTTAATTAAACTAATAGTCTTCAAAACTATTTATATTAGTATGAATCTTTTAAGCCTTAGTAATTAAATTACTCCTTTAGAATTGCAGTCTAATATCATATTATTGACTATAAAGCCTTGATTAAAGAAATAAATTACTTCATAAATAGATTTACAGTCTATCGCCTAAATTTCAGCCATTTAATCAATTTTGCGACAATGGCTATTTTCGACAAATCATAAAGATATTGGAACTTTATATTTTATTCTTGGAGCTTGAGCCGGAATAGTAGGGACTTCTTTAAGTATATTAATTCGAGCAGAATTAGGCCATCCAGGAAGATTAATTGGAGATGATCAAATTTATAATGTAATTGTAACCGCCCATGCCTTCGTAATAATTTTCTTTATAGTAATACCTATTATAATTGGAGGATTTGGAAATTGATTAGTCCCTCTTATATTGGGGGCCCCAGATATGGCATTTCCACGAATAAATAATATAAGATTTTGAATATTACCCCCTTCTTTAACTCTTTTATTAGCCAGAAGAATGGTTGAAAATGGAGCCGGGACAGGATGAACGGTTTACCCCCCTTTATCGTCAGGAATTGCCCATGCGGGGGCTTCTGTTGATTTAGCAATTTTTTCCCTTCATTTAGCTGGTATTTCTTCAATTTTAGGAGCCGTAAATTTCATTACAACAGTTATTAATATACGAGCTAATGGAATTTCTTTAGACCGAATACCTTTATTTGTATGGTCAGTTGTAATTACTGCCGTACTTTTACTTTTATCTCTGCCGGTTCTTGCTGGAGCAATTACAATATTATTAACAGATCGAAATTTAAATACATCTTTTTTTGACCCGGCTGGTGGGGGAGACCCAATTTTATACCAACACTTATTTTGATTCTTTGGCCATCCTGAAGTTTATATTTTAATTTTACCAGGATTTGGTATAATTTCTCACATTATTAGCCAAGAAAGAGGAAAAAAGGAAACTTTTGGGTCTTTAGGAATAATTTATGCTATACTAGCCATTGGGCTATTAGGGTTTATTGTTTGAGCCCATCATATATTTACAGTTGGAATGGACGTAGACACTCGAGCTTACTTTACTTCAGCCACTATAATTATTGCTGTACCTACAGGAATTAAAATTTTTAGTTGATTAGCTACTCTTCATGGGACCCAATTTTCCTTTTCTCCTGCTTTATTGTGATCCTTAGGATTTGTATTTTTATTTACAGTCGGAGGATTGACTGGAGTTGTTTTAGCCAATTCTTCTATTGATATTATTCTTCATGACACTTATTATGTAGTAGCTCATTTTCACTATGTCCTTTCAATAGGAGCTGTATTTGCTATTATAGCTGGATTCGTTCATTGATACCCTTTATTAACTGGCCTAACTTTAAACCAAGATTGATTAAAAATTCAATTTTTAATTATATTTATCGGTGTAAATTTAACTTTTTTCCCTCAACATTTTCTTGGGTTAGCGGGAATACCTCGCCGATACTCAGATTTTCCGGACACCTACACTTCATGAAATATTGTTTCTTCGATTGGATCCTCTATCTCTTTTTTAGGGATTTTATTTTTTTTATTTATTTTATGAGAAAGTATAATTTCCCAACGAAATGTATTATTTTCAAACCAACTTTCCTCATCAGTAGAATGATTCCAAAATTTACCACCAGCAGAACATAGATATTCTGAACTTCCCATATTAAATAATTTCTAATATGGCAGATTAGTGCAATGAATTTAAGCTTCATATATAAAGGAATTACCTTTTATTAGAAAAATGGCAACATGATCAGATTTAGGTTTACAAAATAGAGCCTCTCCTTTAATAGAACAATTAAATTTTTTCCATGATCATACATTATTAATTTTATTAATAATTACTATTTTAGTAGGTTATATACTATTTAGACTTTTTTTTAATACTTTTTCTAACCGTTACTTACTTTCTGGTCAAACTATTGAAGTAATTTGAACTATTCTTCCTGCTATTGTGCTTATATTTATTGCAATACCTTCATTACGACTTTTATATTTACTTGACGAAGTAAATGACCCCGCATTGACTTTAAAAACTATTGGTCATCAATGATATTGAAGTTATGAATATTCAGATTTTTCAAATTTAGAATTTGATTCTTACATAATCCCAACAAACGACTTAGACACTTCAGGATTTCGACTACTAGACGTTGATAACCGAGTAATTTTACCTATAAATACACAAATTCGAATTTTAGTTACTGCTGCAGATGTTCTCCACTCATGAACTATTCCGGCATTAGGGGTAAAAATTGATGGCACCCCAGGACGATTAAACCAAACTAACTTTTTAATTAATCGCCCTGGATTATTTTTTGGCCAATGTTCAGAAATTTGCGGGGCTAACCATAGCTTTATACCTATTGTTATTGAAAGAACTCCAACAAATTTCTTTATTAATTGAATTCATAATTTAAAAAATTAATCATTAGATGACTGAAAGCAAGTAATGGTCTCTTAAACCACATAATAGTAAATTAGCAATTACTTCTAATGAAAAAATTAGTTAAATTTAACATTAGTATGTCATACTAAAATTATTAGTATCAATCTAATATTTTTTGATTCCACAAATAGCCCCAATTAGATGATTAATTTTGTTTATTTTATTTACTTTAATTTTTATTATTTTTAATTCAATAAATTACTTTTCTTATTTACCTTCAACTCCTTCAACTTCAACTTCTATTAATAAAATTCAATCTAACCCTTTAATTTGAAAATGATAACTAATTTATTTTCTGTTTTTGACCCTTCAACAACCATTTTTAACATATCTCTAAATTGAATAAGTACATTTTTAGGCCTATTAATTATTCCATCAATATATTGATTAATGCCTTCACGTTTCCATTTTTTATGAAATTCAATTATTACTACATTACACAAAGAATTTAAAACATTACTAGGGCCCCAAAGTCACCAAGGAAGAACTTTTATTTTTATTTCTTTGTTTTCTTTAATTATATTTAATAATTTTTTAGGGTTATTCCCTTACATTTTTACTAGAACAAGTCACTTAACAATAACACTATCTTTAGCAATCCCTCTTTGACTTTCATTTATACTTTACGGATGAATTAATCATACTCAACATATATTTGCCCATCTTGTTCCTCAAGGAACCCCCCCTGTTTTAATGCCTTTTATAGTCTGCATTGAAACAATTAGTAATGTAATCCGCCCAGGAACATTAGCAGTCCGATTAACAGCAAATATAATTGCAGGCCATTTATTATTGACCCTACTAGGGAATACAGGACCATCTATTTCTTATTCTATTATATCAATTCTTATTGTAACCCAAATTGCTTTACTAGTTTTAGAATCTGCAGTAGCTATTATTCAATCTTATGTTTTTTCTGTTTTAAGAACCCTTTATTCAAGAGAAGTTAATTAATGTCAACACATGCAAATCACCCCTATCATCTTGTAGACTACAGCCCATGACCTTTAACAGGAGCTATTGGAGCTATAACTACTGTATCAGGATTAGTAAAATGGTTTCACCAATACAATATTGATTTATTTACTTTAGGTACAATTATTACAATTTTAACAATATATCAATGATGACGAGACATCTCCCGAGAAGGAACTTTCCAAGGACTTCATACCCATCATGTAACAATTGGCCTTCGATGAGGAATAATTTTATTTATTATGTCTGAAATTTTTTTCTTTATTTCATTTTTTTGAGCTTTTTTCCATAGTAGACTTTCCCCTACAATTGAATTAGGAGCTATATGACCCCCTACTGGAATTGTCCCATTTAATCCATTCCAAATTCCTTTACTAAATACTGCCATTTTATTGGCCTCAGGGGTGACAGTTACATGGGCCCATCATAGTTTAATAGAAGGCAATCATTCCCAAACTACTCAAAGTTTAATTTTTACTGTAATTTTAGGAATTTATTTTTCTACGCTTCAAGCTTATGAATATATCGAAGCTCCTTTTACTATTGCTGACGCTGTTTATGGGTCTACATTTTATATAGCAACAGGATTCCATGGGGTTCATGTTTTAATTGGAACTACATTCTTACTAATTTGTTTAATCCGTCACCTTCAATTCCATTTTTCTAAATCTCATCATTTTGGATTTGAAGCAGCTGCTTGATACTGACATTTCGTAGATGTAGTTTGATTATTTTTATATATTTCTATTTACTGATGAGGTAGATAAATAATTTACTTATATAATATAAAAAGTATATTTGACTTCCAATTAAAAAGCCTAAATAAATTTAGTGTAAGTAATTTTTTTAACAACTTTAATAGGAACATTAATCTTTATAATTTCTACTATTGTTATATTTCTAGCTTCTTTATTGTCGAAAAAAACAATAGTAGACCGAGAAAAAATATCCCCCTTTGAATGCGGATTTGACCCAAAAAGTCATTCACGAATGCCCTTTTCTTTACGATTTTTTATAATTGCAATCATTTTTTTAATTTTTGATGTAGAAATTGCATTAATTTTACCTATAATTATGACTATTAAATATTCTAATCTAATAGTATGAACTTATTCTACTTTATTTTTTATTTTTATTCTATTAGTAGGCCTCTATCATGAATGAAACCAAGGAGCTTTAGAATGATCAGAATAGCTAGAGCTGTAGTTAATTATAACATTTGATTTGCATTCAAAAAGTATTGATTTATCAATCTGCTTTAAAATATGAAGCAATAATTTGCAATTAGTTTCGACCTAATCTTAGATGCTAAACCATCCTTATTTTTTAATTGAAGCCAAAAAAAGAGGCATATCACTGTTAATGATATAATTGAGATTTAAATTTCCAATTAAGTATCCTTGAAATATGGAGACCAAGAAAAAGCTGCTAACTTTTATCTTTAATGGTTAAATTCCATTTATATTTCTATTTATATAGTTTAAATAAAACCTTACATTTTCACTGTAACAATAAAGAAATTTCTTTTATAAATTACTATTTTTAGTTATTTAAAAATTATTTAAAGATCCTAAAATCTCTTTAGCATCTTCAGTGCCACGCTCTAAATATAAGCTATTTAAATTAAAAAAAAATTAATCCTGCCACAGCAATAATAATTCATAAAATAAAAGTTAATAAATAAATTTTTAAATTATTATTTTGTATTAATTGCAAATATAAAGAATACTTTTTTAAAGAATAATAAATTATTTGGCCCCCAAAATATTCTCTTCATCCTTGATCTATTGATTTAATTGTTATTAAACCCAAGGCCAAGGGAGGTTTGATAACTCCAATAACAGAAATTATAGGTATAAATCACATAGTTCCTGAAAAATAACTAATACCATAATTTTCTATCGATTTATTAATAAAAAATAAGGAAACATTTGAAATTAAATACCCAAAAAGACCCCCTAAAATACAAGTAATTAAAACTAACAACTTTAAAAGCTTTGGTAAACAAATTATATTTGGGGTTGGAAAAATTAATCATCTTAATATGCTTCCTCCAATTACAGCCATAATTAATAGCCCAAGTATACCCTTTAACATAATTCAACTTTCATCATTTAAGGGATGAAAAGAACTTCTATTAAAATTCCCCACTATAGAGTAAAATACTAAACGAAATGAATAACATACCGTTAAACCAGTAGAAAAGAAGAATAAAAAAAATCTAAAGGAATTTAAATAAGAAAGAGATACAATTTCTAGAATTAAATCTTTTGAATAAAATCCAGCTAAAAAAGGCATACCGCACAAAGCTAAATTTGCCACATTAAAACAAGAAGATGTTAAAGGTATATGTAAAGTCAACCCCCCTATTACACGAATGTCTTGGAAATTTTTTATATTGTGAATAATAGCCCCCGCGCATATAAACAATAAAGCCTTAAATAAAGCATGAGTCAAAAGATGAAAAAAAGCTAAAACAGGGTACCCTATAGCTAAAATTCTTATTATTAATCCCAACTGTCTTAATGTAGAAAGAGCAATAATCTTTTTTAAATCAAATTCAAAATTAGCCCCTAAACCAGCCATAAATATTGTCAACCCAGAAATTAATAACAAACTTTGTCCAAATAAATTATCCACTAATAAAACATTAAATCGAATTAGCAGGTACACCCCAGCAGTAACCAAAGTAGAAGAATGGACCAATGCAGATACAGGGGTTGGCGCTGCTATAGCAGCAGGCAACCAAGAACTAAAAGGAATCTGAGCTCTCTTAGTTATAGCCGCTAATATAATTAAACCCCCAATAACTATTATTTCTAAATCTCTTTTTATTAACTCAATATAAAAAATATAATTTCAACTTCCATAATTTAATATTCATGCAATAGCCAATAAAAAAGCAACATCCCCAATTCGGTTAGATAAAGCTGTTAATATTCCAGCCCCATAAGATTTTACATTTTGAAAATAAATAACCAAACAGTAAGAAACTAAACCTAACCCATCTCACCCTAAAAGAATTCTGATTAAATTAGGACTAATAATTAGTAATATTATAGAAAGAACAAATATTAAAACTAATATAATAAATCGATTAATAGTTTTATCCTCCGCTATATATTCCTTTCTATAAAAAATAACTAAAGAAGAAATTAATAAAACAAAAGATATAAAGATTAATCTTATTCAATCGAAAATAAAAGTTATTACAATTGATCTAGAATTTAGTCTTAAAATTTCCCATTCAATAAAATAAACTAAATCGCTTAATAAAAATTTTAAACCAATAAAAAAAGAAGTTAATCTACATAAAAATAAAAATATAAATCTAATAAAACAAATAGATAAATAAGCCATGATTTAAAGCAAATAAATTTGCATCATTGACACCACAAATCAATATTTTTATAAACTATTTAAATTTAAATTCATAATATACAAGGTTCACTTTTTAAAATTAATAAATTTAAAGGTAATCAATGTAAAATTAATAATAAGTACTCTCGAGTGTACCCACCAGAGAAAGAATAAAGCCCTGAATATACCTTTCCATGCTGACTATAAGAATATAAATATAAAGTATAAGCAGCTCTAAAAAAAGATAATAAACCTAACCCAAATATAGAAATTCAAGATCAACTAACTAATCTATTTAATAAACTAATTTCAGATAATAAATTTAATGTAGGAGGGGCTGCTATATTTGCAGAACTTAGTAAAAATCACCACAAAGCTATTCTAGGCATAAAATTTAAAAGCCCCTTATTAATTAATAATCTTCGACTGCCTAATCGCTCATAAGAAATATTAGCTAAACAAAATAATCCTGAAGAACATAAACCATGTGCAATTATTAATGTATAAGCCCCACAAATACCTCAAAATCTTATAGTTATTAGGCCCCCTAAAACAAGACCTATATGAGCCACTGATGAATAAGCAATTAAAGCCTTTAAATCAGTTTGCCGTAAACAAATTAAACTTACTAAAAACCCACCTATTAATCTAACCCCAACTCAAATAAAATTAAATTTTAATCCTATAATTTGAATAAAAGAAAAAACTCGTAATAGCCCATACCCCCCCAGCTTTAATAAAATACCAGCCAAAATTATTGACCCGGACACTGGAGCTTCAACGTGAGCCTTAGGTAGCCATAAATGAACTAAAAATATAGGCATTTTTACTAAAAAAGCCCCAATCATACAAAAATAAAAAAAAATATAATTTAAATTAAAATTAATTAATAGACTAAAACTTAAAGTATTTAAAGAATTGTACATAAATAAAATTCCAATTAATAAAGGCAATGATCCTAATAATGTATAAAATAATAAATAAATTCCAGCTTGTAATCGCTCTGGTTGATACCCCCATCCCAAAATTAAAAATAAAGTAGGAATTAAACTTCTTTCAAAAAATAAATAAAATAAAAATAAATTTATTCTTCTAAAAGTTAAAACTAATATTAATAAAAGAAATAAAACTATAAAAGAAAAATAATTTAAATAATTATTGTACCGCACAATTCTTTCTCTTGCTATTATTATTAATGAACAAATCCAAAAACTTAAAAGAATTATCCCATAAGAAATTAAATCAGCTCCTAAAATATAGCTAATATTTATTCAATAATTAGAATAATAATTTATAAAAATAAAAAAAAAAGAAGCTAAAAATATTAAATTTTGTACCATTCAATATGATTTTTTTATAAAACAAATAGGAATCATAAATAATAATATAAACAAAAATTTTAACATTGTAAAATTCTAAAAGAATTAAAATAATCATTTCCATGTGTACGAATTATAGAAATTAAAATTGATAAACCTAAAGCCCCCTCACAAACTCTAAAAGTTAAAAAAATTATTGAAAAGAATATTTCATATCCAAAAAAATTTAAATACAAAAATAATAAACTAAATAAACTTAATACAATAAATTCTAAACTTAATAATGTAATCAACAAATGCTTTCGGTTAGAAACAAATACTAACACCCCGGAAAAAAATAAAATTAAAGATAACATAACATTTAAAAATATTAACATTAGTTTTAATAGTTTAACAAAAACATTGGTCTTGTAAATCAAAATTAAGAAATTATTCTTTTAAAACTTCAGAAAAAAAGAATTTCTTTATCATTAATCTCCAAAATTAATATTTTTTATAAACTATTTTCTGATATGATTCAAATTATCTTATACTCCTTAAGAATAATTATAAGAGTTATTTTTATACAAATAAAGCACCCTTTAGCAATAGGAATAATACTTTTAATTCAAACTTTTTTAATTTCAATAATTATAGGAATTATTTCAAAAACTTTTTGATTTTCTTATATTTTATTCTTAATTTTTTTAGGGGGAATATTAGTCCTGTTTATTTATGTAACCTCTTTAGCGTCAAATGAGATATTTTCTTTTTCCCTAAAATCTTATTTTATTTCAATTTTTATTATTATAATAACTTTATTGGTTTCTATTATAGTAGACCCTATATTTTTAAAATCTTTAATTATAAATAATGAAATAACCTCTATTTTAGCTTCTCACTCTTTTATCCAAGAAAATGCTTTAAATTTAAATAAATTATATAATTTTCCAACTAATATTATTACTATTATAATAATGAATTATTTATTTTTAACTTTAATTGCAGTAGTAAAAATTACAAATGTATTTTATGGCCCCTTACGACCAACTAATTAACTAATGAATAAACCTTTACGCCTTAGACACCCCTTATTTAAAATTGCTAATAATGCTTTAGTTGACTTACCAGCCCCTTCCAATATTTCAAGATGATGAAATTTTGGCTCTTTGTTAGGACTATGCTTAGTAATTCAAATTGTTACAGGCTTATTTTTAGCTATACACTATACAGCAAACATTGAAATAGCCTTTAATAGAGTAGACCATATTTGCCGAGATGTTAACTATGGGTGATTATTACGAACACTTCACGCAAATGGAGCTTCATTTTTTTTTATCTGTATTTACCTCCATGTAGGGCGAGGTATTTATTACGGATCTTTCCTTTATACCCCTACATGAATAGCAGGAGTTCTATTATTATTTTTAGTTATAGGAACGGCATTTATAGGGTATGTTTTACCTTGAGGACAAATATCTTTCTGAGGGGCAACAGTAATCACTAACTTGCTTTCAGCTATCCCTTATTTAGGAACAGACTTAGTCCAATGACTATGAGGAGGGTTTGCGGTAGATAATGCAACTCTTACTCGGTTCTTTACTTTCCATTTTTTACTCCCTTTTATTGTTGCTGCAATAACAATAATTCATTTACTGTTTCTGCATCAAACAGGTTCAAACAATCCCCTGGGAATTAGTAGAAATGTAGATAAAATTCCTTTTCACCCTTATTTCTCTTTTAAGGATATTGTAGGATTTATAGTAATGATTATATTTTTAACTTTATTAACACTATGAAATCCTTACTTACTAGGAGACCCAGATAATTTTATCCCTGCCAATCCCTTAGTAACCCCTGTTCATATTCAACCCGAATGATATTTTCTGTTCGCTTACGCTATCCTACGATCTATCCCTAATAAATTAGGAGGAGTAATTGCCTTAGTTTTATCTATTGCTATTTTAATAATTTTACCTTTTTCTAATTTAAGCAAATTCCGAGGAATTCAATTTTATCCAATTAATCAAGTATTATTTTGAATAATAACAAGAACTGTCATTTTATTAACTTGAATTGGGGCCCGTCCTGTAGAAGACCCATATATTATTCTTGGCCAAATTTTAACAGTAATTTATTTTTCTTATTATTTAATTAACCCTATTATTACTAAATGATGAGATAACTTATTAAATTAAGTCAATGAGCTTGAAATAAGCATATATTTTGAAAATATAAGATAGAAATTAAATATTCTATTGGCTTTACTATTTTTAATTCATTATATTAAAATACTAAAAATAAATAATTTAATACCAATAAAAAAAAATAAATAATTTAAAGAAAAAGGTAAAAATCTCTTTCAAGCTAAATATATAAGCTTATCATATCGAAACCGAGGTAAAGTCCCTCGAATTCAAATAAAAGAAAAACTAATAAATAAAAGTTTAAAATAAAATAATAAAGAAAAAACATCTCTCCCTAAAAAAATGACTCTAAATAACATTCTTATAAATAAAATTCTAGCATACTCCGCTAAAAAAATTAAAGCAAACCCCCCACTTCTATACTCAACATTAAACCCCGAAACAAGTTCAGACTCCCCCTCAGCAAAATCAAAAGGAGTGCGATTAGTTTCGGCTAAGCAAGAAGCAAATCAAACTAAAGCTAAAGGTAAACTTAAAAAAATAAATCATATTAAATTTTGATAAACTTCAAATATTATTAAATTAAATCCGCCAATTAAAAAAATAAAAGATATTAAAATTAAAGCTAATCTTACTTCATAGGAAATAGTCTGGGCTACTGCCCGTAACCCTCCTAATAGTGCATAATTAGAATTTGAAGACCATCCAGCAATTATGACAGTATAAACCCCTAAGCTTATACAACACAAAAAAAATAATACCCCTAAATTAAAAGAATAAAATTTAATAAAATAAGGCATACATATTCATACAACTAAAGATAAAAATAAAGAAAAAATAGGAGAGAAATAATAAATTAAATAATTAGAAACAACTGGATAAGTTTGTTCTTTTGTAAATAACTTAATTGCGTCACAAAAAGGCTGGGGAATTCCTATTAATCCAACTTTATTGGGACCTTTACGAATTTGGATATATCCCAAAACCTTTCGCTCTAATAAAGTTAAAAAAGCAACACCCACTATAACACAAATAACTAATAATAAACTTCCAATAAAAGGCAAAATTAAATCTATATAAAACAAGTACTATTTGTAATAAAAAATTACATTTTTAAATTCTAAATTTAAAGCACTAATCTGCCAAAATAGTTTAACTTAATTAATTATATTCATTAATTTTAAAAATTAATATTTCAAATATTTGGTCCTTTCGTACTAAAATATTTTAATTTATTGAAGATAGAAACCAACCTGGCTCACGCCGGTCTGAACTCAGATCATGTAAGAATTTAAAGGTCGAACAGACCTAACATTTAAGCTTCTACACCTAAAGATAATTCTTAATCCAACATCGAGGTCGCAATCTTTCTTGTCGATAAGAACTCTCAAAGAAAATTACGCTGTTATCCCTAAAGTAACTTAAATTTTTAATCAATAATATTGGATCAATTATTCATATATTAATGTAAAATATTTATAAGAGTTTATTAAATCTTATTATCACCCCAATAAAATATTATAAAATTATAAAATTTAAAATTTTCTTAATAAATTATATATTTAATAATATAAAGCTTTATAGGGTCTTCTCGTCCTTCAATTATATTTCAGCCTTTTAACTAAAAAGTAAAATTCTATAAAAAATTTAATTAAGACAGCTTATACTTCGTCCAACCATTCATACAAGCCTTCAATTAAAAGACTAATGATTATGCTACCTTTGCACGGTCAAAATACCGCGGCCCTTCAAAATTTTTCAGCGGGCAGGCCAGACTTTTTATTTAATTCAAAAAGACATGTTTTTGTTAAACAGGCGAGTATAAAAATTTGCCGAATTCCTTAAATAAACCTTTCTTTTATATTTATTTTTATAAATATAAATAAATATACTAATTTTATCATTATTACTTTACAATCACAATTAAAATAAAAATTTTAATAAATAATTAATAATTAAATAAATTTTTTAATGTATAAATAAATTATAACATAATTTTTATTGATAGCTATTTTTAAGCCTACAATTTATACAAAAATTTATATTATATAAAAATTTATTTTAAAGCTTATCCCTTAAAATATTTATATTAATTAAATAATAACTTAAATAAATAAATTATTACTAAAAAATATATAAATTAAATTTATTTCTTAAAAAACTAGATATATTTAAGAACGAATAACGTTTCATTTCTAATAAATTATTTTTAATACTTATGCTACAGTAACTAAAATAATTAATTAAATCTCTTAAAATCGAGAAAATTTTTTTTAATAAATTTTTTTTTGATAAACCCTGATACACAAGGTACTATAAATTAAATATTCTTTTAATATAAAAATTTTTCAAATTTTTTCAATATTCTTTTACAATACAAATAAACTATAATTAAAATTATTTTTTCAACATAATCTACAAAACCATTAACTTTAAAATTATTTTTATTAAAAAAAATAAAATAATAAATATTAATAAATAAATTTTATTCATTTTAAATTGATTTGCACAATTTTCTTTTCAATGTAAATGAAACACTTAACTTATTAAGCTTTAAAATGTCCATCTAGATACACTTTCCAGTACATCTACTATGTTACGACTTATCTCACTTTAAAAATGAGAGCGACGGGCGATGTGTACATGTTTTAGAGCTAAAATCAAAAAAATTATCTTTAATTTTTTACTATCAAATCCACCTTTAAATTAACTGTTAAATTAACTAGCCATATAAATAAATTTATTGTAACCCATTTTTACTTAAATATAAACTGCACCTTGACCTGACATAATTTTTAATTAAAATTTTAGAAAATTATTACTCTCATAAGATTTTCTGATGACGGCGGTATACAAATTGAATACAAATTTAAGTAAGGTTCAACGTGGATTATCGATTATAAAACAGGTTCCTCTGAATAGACTAAAACACCGCCAAATTCTTTAAGTTTCAAGAACTTAACTCTTACTACTCAGGCATTTTAAATTTTACATTTTTAATAATAGGGTATCTAATCCTAGTTTATTATAAAAATTTCATAGCTTAAATTATTTTTTAAATTAAAAAAATTTTACTTTTAAAATTTCACCTAATAAAAATAATTTTATTTTAATATAACTTAAAATTTAACTAAAACCAATTATTATTTACTTATACTTTTTGTGTAACCGCGGCAGCTGGCACAAATTTTGCCAGTATAAAATATTTTTACTAATTCTAAGTTTCCTTAATAATTAAAATTAATTACTGCGAATATCAAAAAATTAATATTTTTTAAAAATTATTAATTAATCGTACAAAAATTTACATGTAAAATAAAATATAAATAAATTTTTAAGCAAGAATAAAACTTTTATATACAATATTTATAGTTTAGAACAAACATTCTTAAAATTAATGATTTTAAATTAGATAACTATTATTTATTAATTTCATAAAAAAATTTTACATAAATTTTTAAATCTAGATAACTAACTTTATTTAAACCTAAAATTTATACTTTTTACGATAATTATGCTTCTTAAAAAATAAATTTTATTTACTTCTATTTAATTTTAATCTATATAACTTTATTAAGTAATCGATAGTTCCCTCCTATTGACACTATTTTCCCCTTTTATATACAATATTTATAGTTTAGAACAAACATTCTTAAAATTAATGATTTTAAATTAGATAACTATTATTTATTAATTTCATAAAAAAATTTTACACAAATTTTTAAATCTAGATAACTAACTTTATTTAAACCTAAAATTTATACTTTTTACGATAATTATGCTTCTTAAAAAATAAATTTTATTTATTTCTATTTAATTTTAATCTATATAACTTTATTAAGTAATCGATAGTTCCCTCCTATTGACACTATTTTCCCCTTTTATATACAATATTTATAGTTTAGAACAAACATTCTTAAAATTAATGATTTTA
>Ga0302173_10000857_pt1 | contig 15894 bp, 15 predicted proteins | sample I_Fen_N3_1_FD_198785 | JGI IMG/M metagenome (GOLD analysis project Ga0302173, IMG submission 198785) | Peat permafrost microbial communities from Stordalen Mire near Abisko, Sweden - I_Fen_N3_1 | ecosystem: Environmental > Terrestrial > Soil > Wetlands > Permafrost | place: Sweden: Abisko... | reverse complement strand
ATTTCTATAATTCTTTTAGTTTCCTTGATAGGTGCAATTACTATGGCTCGACAATAATAAATACTTAGAACGATTCCAAATTCTTAGAATTCTCAATTCTAAATAAAAAAACTCTAAATTTTTGGTCCTTTTTTATTTTTTTTTTACCTTACTTTTTTTTACCTTACTTTTTTACTATTTTAATTTTTACTATTTTAATCAAAAAAATATTTTATCTTTAATTACTTTAATTTAATTACTTTAATAATATATCTTAATTACCTTATTGATAATCCATACCATAATAATAAATAAAAAAATTTTGAATTTTTATATTTGACTTAAAGTCTTATTGTCTGATTTCTTATTTACTTTTTACATTATTCTTGAACTTAAAATATTTTTTTAATAAAGATTAAGAATTGGTGAACCAAAATTTCAGAAAGAAAAATATCAATTAACAATTTAATATCTTATGGAACATATATATCAATATGCATGGATAATACCTTTTCTTTCACTTCCAGTTCCGATATCCATAGGGCTTGGACTTTTACTTATTCCGACAGCAATAAAAAATATTCGTCGTATATGGGCTTTTCCAAGTATTTTCTTTTTAATAATAACTATGATATTTTCCTTGAATTTTTCTATTCAACAAATAAATGGGAGTTTGATTTATCAATATCTATGGTCTTGGACCATTAATAAGGATTTTTCCTTAGAATTCGGATATTTGATTGACTCACTTACCTCAATTATGTTAACACTCATTACTACTGTTGGAATCACAGTTCTTATTTATAGTGACAATTATATGTCTCATGATCAAGCATATTTGAGATTTTTTGCTTATTTGAATCTTTTCAATGCTTCTATGTTGGGACTAGTTACAAGTTCAAATTTAATACAAATTTATATTTTTTGGGAAATAGTAGGAATATGCTCCTATTTGCTAATAGGATTTTGGTTTACACGGCCACTCGCTGCAAATGCCTGCCAAAAAGCTTTTATAACTAATCGTGTAGGCGATTTTGGTTTATTATTAGGAATTTTAGCTTTCTATTGGATAATTGGTAGTTTCGAATTTCGAGATTTATTTGAAATCACTAATAATTTAATCCAAAAAAATGGAGTAAATTCTTTATTTACTACTTTATGTACCTTTTTATTATTTGTTGGTGCAATTGCAAAATCCGCACAATTCCCACTTCACATATGGTTACCTGATGCCATGGAAGGACCCACCCCTATTTCTGCTCTTATACACGCTGCTACCATGGTAGCAGCGGGGGTTTTTCTTGTAGCTCGACTCTTTCCTCTTCTCTTAATAACACCTAATATAATGCATATTATTTCTTCAATAGGTTTAATAACATTATTCTTAGGAGCTACTTTGGCTCTTGCTCAACTAGACATTAAAAGAAGTTTAGCCTATTCTACAATGTCTCAATTGGGTTACATTATACTAGCTTTAGGTATAGGTTCGTCTCGAGCTGCTTTATTTCATTTGATTACCCATGCTTACTCTAAGGCTTTATTGTTTTTAGGATCTGGATCTATTATTCATTCAATGGAACCTGTTGTTGGATATTCACCGTATAAGAATCAAAATATGGTTCTTATGGGTGGTTTAACTAAATATATTCCAATTACAAGAACTGCCTTTTTATTGGGTACACTGTCTCTTTGTGGTATTCCACCCCTTGCGTGTTTCTGGTCTAAAGATGAGATTCTGAGTAATAGTTGGTTGTATTCTCCAATTTTCGGGATAATAACTTACTTCACAACAGGATTAACAGCATTTTATATGTTTCGAGTATATTTACTTACTTTTGATGGATATTCGCGTATTCATTTTCAAGGTTACAGTAGTACTAAAACAAATTTGTTTTATTCAATATCTCTATGGGGTAAAAGTATGTCCAAAAGATCAAACACCGATAGAAATTTGGCTTTATCAATAATACCTAAAAAAGTTTCCTTTTTTTTTCAAGAAAAAAAAAATAACGTAAAAAACAAGATATATTGCTTTAATACTTTTTTTACAAATAAATATACTTCTATATATCCTCATGAATTAGACAATACTATGCTCTTTCCTCTTCTCCTATTAGTACTTTTTACTATGTTCATTGGTTCAATAGGAATTTGCTTTGATCCAAGAGGAATAGATCTTGATTTATTATCGAAATGGTTAACTTTATCAAAAGACCCTTTCATTGGAAGTTCAAATGAATGCGTAATTTTCTATGAATTCTTTCAAAATGTAATCATTTCAGTAAGTATAGCAACTTTTGGATTATGTATAGCATTCACTTTCTATGGATCTATAAATTCCTTTTTTCCGAATTTATATCTTCTTAATTTTTTTCTTAAAAAAGGTATTAAAAGACATTTTTTAGACCAAATACAAAATGCAATATATAATTGGTCATATAATCGTGGTTACATAGATATTGTTTATACTAGTGTTTTTACATTGGGTATAAGAAGATTAAGCAAGTTCACTGAATTTTTTGATAGACATATAGTTGATGGGATTCCAAATGGAATTGGTATTACAAGTTTTTTTATAGGAGAAGGAATTAGGTATATAGGAAATGGGAGAGTCTCATCTTATTTATTCTTTTTTTTATCTTTTGTATCTTTGTTTTTTTTAATCTTCTTAATTCTTTATTAATAGACATTGAATACACATATATTTCAAAATTTTAGAAATTCTTTTATTTCTAATTGAAAAACATATGAAAATTGAAAACATATTGAAACACATATATTCTATAGTATAGAAGGAAATCTTCTCTGTAGTTCAATAGATAACTAAATATCTTATAGTTGAGTAATATTTAGTATTAGAAAAATATTAGTGTTAGAAAAAAATAAAATATATAACTAAAGTTTTATTGAAAGAATTTAATAGTCTTTTCTTTTTACTCAAGTCAAGTTATATATAAATATATTATTTTTAATTTATATTTATATAAGATTTAAGATTCTCCAAGGAAAGATTCTCCATTGTTTTTTTATTATTTTATCGTCCTTTATCTTTCACTTAAATACCTAATAATAGAAATGAAAATACATTATTTATTATTTTTTGAAAGTTAGATCAAAAAAATATCGAAGAATTCTTTCCTCTTAGCTTAGATATTTTATTTATATTAGAAAATATAAAAGAATGATATAAAAAATAATTCTTAATTCTTTCTTTTGAACAAAAAATGTCTTTCACATAAAAAAAAATAAAAAACACTTCCTTTCATTTATGAAAAAACTAAGGTTAACGAAACCTAAACGATCAATTTCTGCTCCACGTATGAATCGGCGTTTATCTTCTAAACGTTTTCGTTTACTTAGAACTATACGACGTAAAATAGAAAAAGGAATTATTCATATTCAAGCAAATTCTAACAATACCATTATAACTGTTTCAGATTTTGAGGGTCAGGTAGTTTCTTGGGATTCCGCTGGTACTTCTCGATTCAAAGGTCCAAAAAAACCAACACCCTATGCTGCCCAAACTGCAACAAGAAATGCTATTTTTATGTTAGTAAAACAGGGTATGAAAGAAGCAGCAATTAAGATAAACGGTGCTGGTCCTGGAAGAGCTGCAGCATTAAAAAGCGTTGTTCATAGTGGTGTAAAATTAAGTTTCATACGTGATGTAACACCTCTGCCACATAATGGATGCCGGCCCCCTAAAAGAAGACGTGTTTAAAAAAAATCTTTTGATTAATTGAGAAAAAAACTCCGGTGTATAGAGAGGACCTCACCGTTTGAGAGGTAACCATAGGAACAATGGGACCCACTCCTTTTTTGGAATCAATATTGAATTCTTTATTTAAGAATGGGAAGAAAAACAAGAATCGTGATTGAGAAGGTTGTAGTAGCAAAAGCCCTTGGAATCAATATTTGATATATTGAAGTGTTTTGTTATCGATTGACCCTAGACGTAGAAAAGAATAACTGAAAGAAAAGAAATCGAATCCATTAGTTATTAGTTATTTGCAAAAATAGGATTTATCTTTTGTATCTTTATTTTTTTTAATCTTCTTATTTCTTTATTAATAGACATGTAATACACATATATTTCAAAATTTTAGAAATTCTTTTATTTCTAATTGAAAAACATATGAAAATTGAAAACATATTGAAACACATATATTCTATATATTCTTTCTATAGTATAGAAGGAAATCTTCTCTGTAGTTCAATAGATAACTAAATATCTTATAGTTGAGTAATATTAGTATTAGAAAAATATTAGTATTAGAAAAAAATAAAATATATAACTAAAGTTTTATTGAAAGAATTCAATAGTCTTTTCTTTTTAGTCAAGTTATATATAAATATAAATATATTATTTTTAATTTATATAAGATTCTCCATTGTTTTTTTATTATTTTATCCTCTTTTTCTTTGTCTTTCATTTAAATACCTAATAATAGAAATGAAAATACATTATTTATTATTTTTTAAAAGTTAGATCAAAAAAATATCGAAGAATTCTTTCCTCTTAGCTTAGATATTTTATTTATATTAGAAAATATAAAAGAATGATATAATAAATAATTCTTAAATTCTTTCTTTTGAACAAAAAATGTCTTTCACATAAAAAAAATAAAAAACACTTCTTTTCAATGGCAGTTCCAAAAAAACGTACTTCTATGTCAAAAAAACGTATTCGTAGAAATATCTGGAGAAAAAAAGCATATTTAACTGCACTAAAAACCTGTTCTTTAGTAAAATCACTTTTTATTGGAAATTCAAAAAGTTTTATTGAAAAAAAACCAAATAAAAGAACTTTTGGTTTTTACAGAATAGATATAGATTAAAATGCTATAGATTAGAGAACTAACTTTAAAATAACTGATTAATATTAATTTCAATCTTTTATTTTTTGAATTATTTTTTTTTTATTTAGTAAAATCTTAGTTAAGATTACACTCTAATTAGAACTAATAAACTATATTATATATAATATTTAGTTTTTCCTAAGACAGATATTTTAGAATTTTAAGTACTTAATTAATGAATTTTTCACAATAGAAGAAAAATCTTTTCTTTTTTCTATTGTGAAAAGTTTAATAGGACTTCAATCAATATAAATTGAGATTTATATATTCCCTATATAATATATTTCTATTTTTATAGAGATTTTTATAATAGAGCTATAAATTTTTACCAGAAAATTAAAATGATAGAAACTTTGCATTTATTTTTCTTATTTCTACTAAGTACTAAGATGTTAAATAATTAACATGAAGAAATAAAAAAATTTTATTCTTATCATTCTTGATACAGAAAATAATATAAATACAAAAAAAATGAAAAATGGTAATAATATATATATATATATTATGTTCTTACTTCTTATATTATGTTCTTACTTCTTACAATTTTGGAATCTTGACAATTAATCATCAATTCAATTATTATTGAAAATAAGCCGCTATGGTGAAATTGGTAGACACGCTGCTCTTAGGAAGCAGTACATAACGTATCTCGGTTCGAGTCCGAGTAGCGGCATGACTACATATATGTTCAAATATATTGAAAAATTCTAAACTCACAAATTATTATCAAAATTTAATAATGTAATGTGTAAAATTTATTTATTAATGTAAAATGTAATGAGAATTCTTTATTGATTTTCAAAATTCTTATTTCAATATTGGATTTTTGAATCTTGACAGCTTCTTATGAATTCAAAAAATTAAGTTACCATGTTTTCTATTAAATTTAGGAGACATGCTGTTCTTAGCAGTAATGAACATATCTAGGTTCGAGTCCAAATAGAATTTTGAAATCTTTGCAACTTCTCATGATTCAATTAGAATTTAAAATAAGCCACTATGGTGGACCAAGGTAGATATTATTGGTATAAACTGCCAATATATTGCGTTCACACATTGCTGAGCTTGCAAGACAATTTTTTCACAGTGTCTGACACTGCTTAACAAAAGTAAAGCAGTAGTACGCTAGACTAGAGCAGGACGCTCCTCTGAGCAGTGGATTGGAGTATTTATTACTCATTGCTTACTGTTGGAAGGTGAGCAGTATCTGCGCCTTCTGCAGTGTGGTACAATGCATGGACACACTATTGTAAACAGTAGTTAGCTTATTGCTCTTACTACTAGTATTGTATTTATTAGTGGTATTTGAGTAAAAGCTTTCTTTGTGGTAAATGTTTCAAAACAGCTTCTTAATCAAAGTTTGAAAGTAACTTCTTGGTTTGAATCCGAGTGGCGGCATCGCTTTAGATATGTTAAAATATATTGAAAAATTCAAAATCCTGTAAGGAGAATTCTTTTATGATATTTCTAAATATAGAACATATATTAACTCACATATCTTTTTCAATTATTTCAATTGTCATTATAATTAATTTGATTACCTTATTATTTGACGAAATTGTTGAATTACGTAATTCCTTAGAAAAAGGTATGATTATTATTTTTTTATCTACAACTGAATTATTAATTTTTCGTTGGATTTATTCAGGGTACTTTCCATTAAGTAATTTATATGAGTCTTTAATCTTTCTTTCATGTAGTTTCTGTGTTATTCATATGGTTCCAAAGACTCAAAATCATCAAAATGAGTTAAACACAATAACTACACCAAGTACCATTTTGACTCAAGGTTTTGCCACATCAGGTTTCTGTCTCTCAGCAGAAATGCATAAGTCCACAATATTAGCACCTGCACTACAATCTCAGTGGTTAATGATGCATGTAAGTATGATGTTGTTGAGTTATGGAGCTCTTTTATGCGGATCTTTATTATCAGTTACTCTTTTAATTCTTACATGTCAGAAAAAGATTAATTTTGAGAAATTATATCATTCCGTTCCAAACGGCCAAATTCATTATTGGAAAGAAAAGATAAATATTTTGGAAAAAAACTCCTTTGCTTTATCTCCAAACTATTATAAATATGAATTAATTGAGCGTTTGGATTATTGGAGTTATCGTGTTATTAGTTTCGGATTTATCCTTTTAACCTTAGGTATTCTTTGTGGAGCAGTATGGGCTAATGAAGCTTGGGGATCCTATTGGAATTGGGATCCAAAAGAAACTTGGGCATTTATAACTTGGATTATATTTGCAATTTACTTACATATTAGAATGAATCAGAATTGGAAAGGTAAAAATTCTGCGTTTATAGCTTCTATTGGATTTCTTTTTATTTGGATATCTTATTTTGGCATCAATCTTTTAGGAATAGGTTTACATAGCTACGGTTCATTCAGATTTATATAAAATTTGAATTTTTATATTAAAAAACAGACTAATATCTATAAGGAATTAATTAAGAAAAAAAGATTTTTTTATATTTTTATATTATATAATATAAAAAAAAATATATATATAATATAAATTAAATCTTTATGTTGAGTTTTTGAGAATTTTTTGAAAATTCTCAAAAACTCAACATATATCTTATCGGATTGATATTTTATTATAGATAGAAGAGATAGAAGCTTTAATTTTATTCAAAATTAATAAAATACTAATTATGATAATAAAATACTAATTATTAATTATGATAATAATTAGATAAGATAGTTTGCACTCTCTCAATTGATAATGATAAAATAAAATCAGGATAAATACCAATTCCTATTATTGGTAAAAAAAGACAGGTTGAAAGAAAGACTTCTCGTGATCCAGAATCCGAGTCAAAAAAATTCGAGTTTGAAACATGAAATAACTTGTAGCCATAGAACATCTGACGTAATATAGATAAAAAATAAATTGGGGTTAATATTATTCCAACAGCCATTACAAAAGTAGTTATAATTTTTGGTATTAAAAAATATTTTTGACTAATAATAAGTCCCACAAATACTAAAAATTCTGCAATAAAACCACTCATTCCTGGTAATGCGAGAGAAGCCGTCGAAAAACTACTGAACAAAGCAAATATTTTAGGCATTGAGATAGATATCCCTCCCATTTCTTCAAGATAAAAAAAATGAATTCTATCACAACTCGTCCCTACCAAGAAAAAAAACGCAGCACCAATAAATCCATGAGAAAGCATTTGTAAAATAGCTCCATTTAGGCCTATGTCGGTTATAGAACCAATTCCTATAGCTATAAAACCCATATGAGATACAGAAGAATATGCTATTCTCTTTTTTAAATTGCGTTGACCAAAAGAAGTTGAAGCTCCATAAATAATTTGTATCGTTCCTATTATTACCAACCAAGGAGAAAAGATAGAATGAGCGTGGGGTAATAATTCCATATTAATCCGAATTAATCCATATGCTCCCATTTTCAATAAAATCCCAGCTAAGAGCATGCATGTACTATAATGTGCTTCTCCGTGGGTATCTGGTAACCATGTATGCAAGGGTATAATTGGTAATTTGATAGCATATGCAATAAGAAAGCCGGTATAAAATGTGATTTCTAATACAATAGGATATGATTGATTAATTAATCTTTCAAAATCTAGTACTGGTTTATTGGAAGCATATAAACCCATACCTAGAATTCCAGTTAATAAAAAGATGGATCCTCCTGCTGTGTATAAAATGAATTTAGTAGCCGAGTAAAGACGTTTCTTACCCCCCCACATGGATAAAAGTAAGTAAATGGGAATTAATTCTAGTTCCCACATGATAAAGAAAAGTAAAAGATCTTGAGAAAAAAATAATCCCATTTGACCACTATACATTGCTAACATTAGGAAATAAAACAATTGGCAATTTCGAGTAATTGGCCAAGCTGCTAAACTGGCTAAAGTAGTAATAAAGCCTGTGAATAAAATAAGTTCTATGGAAAGCCCATCGACTCCTAATCTCCATTGGAAATCAAAAACATCTATCCATTTAAGATTTTCTTTAAGTTGGATTAATTTATCATCAAATTGGAAATAAAAAAAAAATACATAAGCTGTTAGAATAAGTTCTAGTAAACATATACATAGAGTATACCATCGATAGATCTTGTTCCCTTTGTAAGGAAAAAAGAAAATAAAAGAACCTGCAAATATGGGAAAAACAACAAGTATTGTTAACCAAGGAAAAAAATTCATGAATGATTAAGAGTGAGATACTTTTTGACCAGAGAAACCCGTGCTCGAGATGATAGCTTTCATCGAGTACGAGTTTTTTCGGTAAATAGGAATCAAATGATTCAGGTGGATCTTTTTGTAACGTATCAATAAGCTAGAGCCATGCTACGAGTTGTTTCAGGTCCTAGATAAACACGGATACTTAAAAAATCTGTTGGACAGGCAGATTCACATCTTTTACAACCTACACAATCTTCCGTTCTTGGTGCGGAGGCAATTTGCTTGGCTTTACATCCATCCCAAGGTATCATTTCCAATACATCCGTAGGACAAGCTCGCACACATTGAGTACATCCTATACAGGTATCATAAATTTTTACTGAATGTGACATTGAATTTCTAAATTAGAATTTTAAAAATTAAAAATTTTCGATCTGGTCAAAGTAGTAAATGAGTAAATTATATTCTAGACACCAGATGAAGCAGTGGCTCATTAAAAGTTTTCCAATAAATTGAAATAATTTTTATAATAGAATCTACTTAAAAAAAGTCCAAAAGATTGAGAATTTGATCTCAACAATTGAATTACACGTACTAAACTAAATGCGAATTTTTTCACCAATTGGTTTTTCTTGTTTCATTAAGAATAATTCAATTCAAAGAGTTATTAAAACAAATAAAAGAATCAGTAAAAAAAAATTCAATTAATAAATTTCTGAAAATAAAGTATTTAAATTAAGCTTTAGCTTTTTTGGATAGTTTATCTATGTGGTAAATAAAATTAATTTTTTAACAAATTTGATTGATTAATACTAGTTGATTTTCTGTTATGATAGATGGATGAAACAATTGCTAATCCAATAGCAGCTTCAGCAGCCGCAATAGCTATAACAAAGATGGATAAAATATCTCCTTTTAATTGTCGATTATCAAACATGTCAGAAAAAATTAAAAGATTTATATTAACAGAATTAAGTACAAGTTCAAGGCACATAAGTGCCCTAACCATATTTTGACTTGTAATTAATCCATAGAGACCGATAGAGAATAAGTAAACGCTCAAAAAAAGCATGTGTTCAAACATCGTTAATTGACTCCTTAAATTTATATTTATAATTAATTATAAAAAAATAATTATAAAAAAATCAATATTTGGATTTACTATATTTTGATTTATTATAATATTGCTATTTATATTGCTATTTTATATTTTAAACTTACTTGTTTATTTTATATTTTTTTTATTTTCAACTGAATATAAAAGTTAATTGCTTAATATTTTCAACTGAAATTGCTTAATATTTTCAACTGAATTACTATGAACTGAATTACTATATTTATATATTTATTATATATTTAATATTTAATTTAGTTTTTATTTTTAGACCAAAAATTTAGAGTTTTTTTATTTAGAATTGAGAATTCTAAGAATTTGGAATCGTTCTAAGTATTTATTATTGTCGAGCCATAGTAATTGCACCTATCAAGGAAACTAAAAGAATTATAGAAATGAGTTCAAAGGGAAGAAAAAAATCTGTTGCTAAATGAATCCCAATTTGTTGAACGTTATTTATGAGGTCCTGTTCTATAATTTGGTTTGATCTTGTAGTCCAAAGAATCCCGTACCATGATGTATCTGGGATAGTAGTCATTAGTGAAAAAAGAATAGTTGTACAAACCAGTGAAGTAACCCCATCTCCAATGGTCCAAAGATAGGAATCTTTGGAATATTCTGAACCATTCATGAACATTACAGCAAATAAGATCAATACATTTATGGCTCCGACATAAATAAGGAGCTGTGCGGCAGCTACAAAATAGGAGTTCAATGAAATATAGAATAAAGATATAGAAATAAGAACCAATCCCAACGAAAAGGCAGAATAAATTGGATTGGTAAGTAATACTACCCCTAGACCCCCTAATACAAGAACTGATCCCAGAAATACCACAAGAATATCATGTATTGGTCCAGGTAAATCCATTATGTATAAAAAAAAAAAAAGAACTTAAAATATATCATGACCATACTAAAAGGTCCAGGAAAGGAAAAGGGGTTACCCTCTTTTCTTCTTTAGTTTATGATCCATTTGTCATAGAATGAAATGGGAATATGGATTAATGTAAATAGAATCTTTATCCGAAAAAAGACTAGTTTGAATAGTGGTTCAAATTGTATATTTCGAAATCATCCCATCACGAAAAATAGATTCTCAGTTTCAATATTTTCGACAATCAATAGTTATTAATTTTCTTTGTAGTTACTGACTAACCAAAAAAAATCTTAGTAATTAGTAATCGTTCTTGAATCAAAGGAATTCTCTTTGTCTCTTTGGATTTGAGTCGAATTCATAACAGTTTGAATTGTGTAATCTCCAATTATGGAGATTGGTAACCGACCTAAAGCAATTTGATTATAATTCAATTCATGACGATCATAAGTAGAAAGTTCATATTCTTCAGTCATTGATAAACAGTTTGTTGGACAATACTCGACACAATTACCGCAAAATATACAAACCCCGAAATCAATACTATAATTAAGCAATTGTTTCTTTTTAATATCTCTTTCCAATCTCCAATCAACAACGGGTAGATCTATCGGGCATACACGAACACATACTTCACAAGCAATACATTTATCAAATTCAAAGTGGATTCGACCCCGGAAACGCTCTGACATGATCGATTTTTCATAAGGATATTGAATAGTGACAGGTAAACGATTTGTGTGGGATAAGGTAATTATGAAACTTTGACCAATGTACCTTGCAGCTCGTATTGTTTGTTGACCATAATTCGTGAACCCAGTTACCATAGGGAACATATTGTAAATATCAATGAGAAAATGGGAGTTTCTTTCTCTTGTTTGAGAGAGATTATGAATCGAGAATCTTGTTATCGTATTCTGTTATTTATAGTGAGACAAGTTGAGAAGAAGTTGTTAATAACAGATTACCTAGAGAAATAGGTAAAAGAAATTTCCATCCAAGATTTAATAACTGGTCTATTCTCATCCTAGGTAAAGTCCATCTTGTTGTGATAGAAATTAAGAGAAAAAAATAAGCCTTAGCTAATGTAATAAAGATACCAATTGTCATTCCAAAAATTCCAGCCATTTTATTGATTCTGAAAAGTTCAGGAATAGATATGTACGGAATAGAGAAATTCCACCCACCTAAGTAAAGAATTGTGACAAATAATGAAGAAACTAATAGATTTAGGTAAGAAGCAAGATAAAAGAGAGCATATTTGATACCCGAATATTCGGTTTGATAACCTGCTACTAATTCCTCCTCTGCTTCTGGTAAATCAAAGGGCAATCTCTCACATTCGGCTAGAGAAGAAATTAGAAAAACTAGAAAGCCTATAGGCTGACGCCACAGATTCCACCCCCAAAAACCATATTTGGACTGTGCTTCAACTATATCAACTGTACTTGAACTGTTAGATAATCATAGTCGAAAATAACATTACTGTTTTCATCGCTATTTCAAAACCGTACATGAAACCTCAGCTTCATACAGCTCCTCTATGGCCACAAAAAATGTAAGGACTAGTTCGGTATTATCGGCATCTTTCTTTGGGGTAGACAGAATAAAGATACATCGGAGAGTCCCAAGACCAATGGAATTCTGTCTGCTGGAATAATCAAAAAGTTGCTTCCGAATTGATCTTATCCTTTATAATGAGAATCTCTCTTTGTTCGGTAATAACTGAATCTTTCAATAAAATACTCGTTATATCAATAAATAGAAAGAATTAGGCATTAGTTCATGAATCATGATAAGAATTGTATATGTATGAATATGGAAGAAAGAATAAAGAAAGATTTTTTTTTATTATTCATTCCATATATGGCATTCCATTTCTTTTTTCCTCTTCTTCTGTCTCAGGGGAGGGTACTTCAAAAAAAAAATAAAAGATTAATTCGTTCTTGATAGTCATTTCTTTAATCAGTGAATAGTAGCATACTCTAGATCGGAATCGTAGGGAAGTACTACTTGATCATTTCTACCAATTTCAAGTCCTTATTATGATTCGTTTTATGTGGAAAAACCTCTTTTTTGATACCTTACATTATCTCGATTACTAATCTTTTGTGTACCTTGGTGTTCCTAACTGTCCACTGACTTTTGATTGATCGCCGGTATAGTAATAAATACAAGAAAGTAGTATAAACTCCATACAGTTGATCTTTTGTTTGCACCCGCTTCAAGATATGATGACTAATCAAAAAATCGGAATCTTGGGGTAAACAGGTTACCCTGCTTATGTTTACTTCAACTTGATTCTTGTACACAGGGAATGAGATTTTTTCTTCTTACTACAAATGGATAAGCTGTTTTGTTTCACTCATATAACTATCTGGTTTAACTCATCAACCTGAATGCTGAATAAAAAAATGAGAATATCTATTTAATACATTGAACCTCTTTTTGTTCTTTGATTTCTAAAAGAAAAAGAGGTAAAAGTTCATATTCCAACGAATCACACGTAGAGATATTGATAATACACATAGAGTTAATGGTATTTCATAACTAATAGATTGAGCAGCAGCTCGTAGACCACCTGAAAAGGAGTATTTATTATTCGATCCATATCCTGACATAAGAAGACCAATAGGAGCAATACTTGAAATGGCGATCCATAAAAAAACACCTATATCGAGATCAGCTAAAACAAGACGATACTCAAAAGGAATTACTAAATAGCTTAGTAGAACTGATATGACTGCTATAGACGGTCCAACACTAAACAGACGAATATCTCCTCGAGATGGGAGGAGATCCTCTTTCAAAAGTAATTTAGTCCCATCTGCTATAGCTTGAAGAATTCCCAACGGACCAGCATATTCAGGCCCAATACGCTGTTGGATCGCTGCAGATATTTCTCTTTCTAACCAAACAATTACTAGTACCCCTATTGTGATTCCCAATATAAGGGTCAAAATAGGTACAATCCATATCAGTCCATAGACTTCTTTGAAAAATCCCAATGTAGAGAAAGAATTGATAGTTTGTACTTCTGTCGTATCAATTATCATTTCAACGATCAACTTCTCCCATAATGATATCTATACTACCTAATATCGTCATGATATCAGCCAATTTCATTCTTTTAACTAGCTGAGGAAGAATTTGCAAATTGATAAAAGCGGGTGGACGAATTTTCCATCTCCAGGGGAAAACACTATTATCTCCTATCAAATAAATCCCTAATTCCCCTTTTGGGGCTTCCACTCTCACATAAAGTTCTTGTTTCGACAATTCAAAATTGGGTGAAGGTTTTTTACTTATAAATCTATATGCAAAATCATTCCATTCGTAATTCTTTGCTCTATCAAAGCGTCGGACTTCTAAATTCTCATAGGGTCCTCCAGGAATTCCCTCTAGAGCCTGTTGAATCATTTTGATGGATTCCCTCATTTCACCGATTCGTACTAAATAACGAGCTAATGAATCTCCTTCTTTTTGCCATTGGATTTCCCAATCGAATTCATTGTAACACTCATAATTATCAACTTTACGAAGATCCCATTGGATTCCAGAAGCTCGTAACATTGGCCCGGATAAACCCCAATTTACTGCTTCTTCTCCACGAATAATGCCCACTCCTTCCACTCGTTCCAAAAAAATGGGATTCCGTGTAATCAGTTTTTGATATTCAACAACTCCTGTTAAGAAATAATCGCAGAAATCGAAACATTTCTCTATCCATCCATAAGGTAGATCAGCAGCTACCCCCCCGATGCGGAAATAATTATGCATCATTCGCATACCTGTGGCGGCTTCGAATAGATTGTATATCAATTCTCTCTCTCTGAAAATATAGAAGAAAGGAGTCTGTGCACCGATATCTGCCATAAAAGGTCCAAGCCATAACAAATGAGAAGCTATACGGCTCAATTCCAACATAATAACTCGGATATAGCTAGCTCTTTGAGGTACTTGAACATTTTCCAATTTTTCTGGTGCATTTACCGTTATTGCCTCTGTGAACATAGTAGCTAAATAATCCCACCGTGTTACATAAGGTAGATATTGTATAATTGTTCGGTTTTCCGCTATTTTTTCCATTCCTCTGTGTAAATAGCCCAATATGGGTTCACAATCAATAACATCTTCACCATCGAGAGTAAGGATCAGTCGAAGAACACCATGCATTGATGGGTGGTGAGGACCCATATTGACTATCATGAGATCTTTTCTTGTAACCGGTACAGTCATATCTTTTCTTCCTGAATTCATTATTCTATGAATTCCTCAAAGTGAGGCTCATCAAAATGAAAAATCGAATACTACTAAAAAAAATTCAAACAATGAAATTAACGAGTTTGTGACTCTCGAATATTCAACTGATCAATTAATTTATTATAACGTACTCGATTTTTCTTTGACAAATAAGCCAGCAACCGTTTACGTTTTCCCAGAATTTTTCGTAGACCCCTTTCCGATAAAAAATCTTTTTTGTGTAATTCTAAATGGGAAGTAAGCCTCTGTATCTTATTGGTGAAACTGAATACTTGAAATTCAACAGAACCCTTATTTTCTTCTTGTGGAATAATAGGAGTGAATGAATTTTTGACCATAAAAAACCAAATTTTTCTATCTTTTTTCTTTCTTTTTCTTGAATAATTTTTCCGATCAGGAAAAATCAAAAAATCAGGATAATGCCAGTTAAATTATTTCAATCTAGTATTAGTATACACAAAAAACAAAAAGTTGGATGGATTCATATACTACTTTTTTTTAAGAATACAAGATCGCTACGATTTTCTGGACGCGGCGTTTCGCATCTCTAAGCCCAGAGTTGTACTCCAATTGTATCAGGTCCCCCACCGAAGGTTGGATATTCTGGTAAAAGAGCTCATGAGATAGA
>Ga0302173_10000854_pt1 | contig 15917 bp, 17 predicted proteins | sample I_Fen_N3_1_FD_198785 | JGI IMG/M metagenome (GOLD analysis project Ga0302173, IMG submission 198785) | Peat permafrost microbial communities from Stordalen Mire near Abisko, Sweden - I_Fen_N3_1 | ecosystem: Environmental > Terrestrial > Soil > Wetlands > Permafrost | place: Sweden: Abisko... | reverse complement strand
TTAAAGGAGGTTTATTATGACTGCACTTGATTGTAATGTTTCAACTTGTGGCTATAACGAAGAGCGTTGTTGTTGCAGATCTGAAATTGATGTAAAAGGTACAAAAGCGGAGGACACAGATGCCACTAATTGTGGAAGTTTTAAAAAAGATACCGGAGAATCTCGAAATTCAACTCGCACTCCAAATACGAATCTAAGCATCGGTTGTGAGGCTGTTAATTGCGCATTTAACGATGCTAACCAATGTAGTGCTGATCACATTGATATTGCCGGAACAAGCGCTAACGATGCAGCACAGACAATTTGTTCAAGCTTTACATGTAAATAATCTAATTCTGTATAATTCAAGTTATTCTATGATTTCTAACAAAAAGATAGCCACAAAACATCGAAATGACTACATTTCTTTGCTTTATGGCTATTCCTGTATATATGATCAAAAAATTATATTACTCATTAAAGATGTATACTTTTAAACCACTTTGCTATTTGTGCTATTATCCATTGAAAAAACGATACTGGCTTTGGTTCTGGTTCTGGTTCCGGTTCTGGTTCTGGTTCTGGTTCTGGCTCTGGTTCTGGCTCTGGTTCTGGCTCTGGCTCCGGTTCTGGCTCTGGTTCCGGTTCTGGCACCCCACCCGGAAGATCACCATAATAGTAATCCATGTCAGTTCTTGCACTTGAACCTTGGACTACCCCATCGCTTGCATATTGCCAAAGGATCCAATTCCCTGCAGGGCATTCATCTGGTCCCCAAATTGCAAGCCATTTCAAATATGCATCAAATCGAGACAGATCGAGTATATTATAGAAATAATTTTTATTCGCATATATACCCGCTTTATATCCGGCATTCATTATCTCATTGCTGTAAACACAGCAGAAATCGGTCAATATTGTACCGTTTTGTTCCGGGACTAAGTTATGCCTAGCTTTGTATCCGTCTGAATCTTCCATATCTATAAATACACCTAACTGCGGATTTCTTCCTTCAATCATTCTAATTGTGTGGCGAACCTCACTTCTTACCTCATCCTCATTTATTGCATATGAATATATATACACTCCATATGGAATTCCTAAGTTTTGACAAGCATCCATATTTACATAAGCCTGTGCATCATCTTGATTGACCTCATCATTACCATAGCCAATTCTAATGATTGCAAATTGAATTCCATCGGCTTTAATTGCATTCCAATCTAACGTTCCATTGTTTGAACTTACATCTATTCCTTTATTCATTCTGCTTCCACTCACTTTCTTCTACGAATTCTGTAGCTTCAACTGATTTTGTTTTATTCACTTTAATCTATACTAAAATTTAAAATGAATTTATAGCGAGGCATAGAATATACCCTATATTATTAATATTCATCAAGATGAAAATAGTTCCTTAATATATATATAAATTTTAAATACAAAAAAGCCACAATTTTAGGAATCTCAATATTCCTTGATTTGCGACCTTTTTTATTTAGAATAATATATTTTAGTTTTAATACATATATTATATTAAAAATCTGAAAGGATTAATATGGAAATTCATATAGTTCAACCCAGAGAAACAATATATACAATAGCCGAAAAATATGGAGTATCAGTTACAAGATTAATTTGGGACAACAATTTAGTTGATTCTGAAATCTTAGTCACTGGTCAAGCCCTAGTTATCTTATATCCAGAGCAAACATATACAGTAGCGCCCGGAGACACCTTAGAAAACATAGCCAAAACACATAATGTACCTCTGATGCAATTACTTCGAAATAATAATTATCTATTCGAGAGAAATATTATTTATCCTGGTGAAGTTATCGTAATCAGTTATAACAATGATAAAGGTTCAATTAATACATTTGGCTACGCTGCTACTTATATTGATATAAATATTTTAAATAAAACACTGCCATTCTTAACATATTTATGTATTTTAGGTAATCAGATTACTGAAAATGCTGATATTATTTCTATTGATGATGATAAAATCATTAATATCTCCAAAGCCTTTGGTGTTGCCCCTATCATGTTATTACCATCCTTAACCATTCAAGGAGTAAATGATTTTGATTCAACTTATAATATCTTCATAAATGAAGAATCATCAGATAAATTAATTAACAATATTAGTAATATATTAAAAGAAAAAGGCTATTATGGAGTAAGTATTACATTTGAATACTTTTATTCAGCAAATCTTAGTTTGTACCAAAATTATATAAAAAAACTATCTAAACGATTAAAAATTGAGGGATTGAAATTATTTATTACCATATCTCCCGTAAATACAAGTATAACCTTAGACGATATGAAAAAAATTGATCCTAATATAGAAGAATATTTAGATGGTATCACATTTATGGATTATAACAGAGGTTTGGATATTAATCCGCCACCAGGTCCTGTTACATCAATCAAAAATTTAGATGCATTTTTAACAGTTGCTACAACCATTATTAGCGAGGATATTATAAATATCGGTTCCCCTGCTATAGGATTTGATTGGGCATTACCATTTGTTCCAAATGTTTCTAAATCAGTTATCCTTAAATACTATACAGCAATAGAATTAGCTAGTGATATGAATTCAATCATACTTTTTGATGAGCCCTCACAGACCCCTTATTTTCGATATTCAGAATTAAATTCTGGTATTCCAACACAACATATTGTATGGTTTATTGATGCCAGAACAATTCATTCACTCATTAATCTAATACCAAAATTTCATTTAAACGGAACCGGCATATGGATTATAATGTATTACTTCGCTCAAATATGGTCGATTATAAATTCGCAGTATAAAATAGATAAAATACTTCCTGAGCCTCAATCACTATCCACTTTTTTATTACTTTAAAAGCTATAATGACTTGATTAATCATTTCTTTCTAAAAAATCACATTATTTATTTTATATCTTACCGTTATAATTTTATATATTCTAAGATAGAAATTGAGAATCGAATAAAGCCCCATAAGCACTAGTTTCCTAGTCTTTATGGGGCTTCTATAATTCTGCAAAAACTACACTCTTGATAAATACTCACCAGTTCTTGTGTCAATCTTAATCTTATCATTCTGATTAACGAATAATGGGACATAAACTGTTGCGCCTGTTTCAACGATTGCTGCTTTTGTTGCACCTTGAGCTGTATCACCTTTAACACCTGGTTCTGTTTCTGTGATTTCAAGTTCAACGAACAATGGTGGTTCAATTGCAAATACGATTCCATTATGTGAACATAATTTGCAAACTTCATTTTCTTTAACAAACTTAAGTGAATCGCCTACGTTGTCTTCACTAAGAGCCATCTGCTCAAATGTTTCCGCATTCATAAAGTTATATAAACCATTATCTTCATATAAATACTGAAAATCTGCTCTTTCAATATGTGCATTTTCAAGTTTTTCAGATGGTCTAAAAGTCTTCTCTATAACAGCACCTGTCTTTATATTCTTTAACTTTGTTCTTACGAACGCAGCACCCTTACCTGGTTTTACATGTTGAAATTCAATAATTGTAAATATATTGTTATCCATCTCTACAGTTACGCCATTTCTAAAATCTCCTGCTTGTACCATAACTTGGTTTACCTCCTTGCATAGTCTTTTAACATTTTATAATAAATACAAACTTTACGCAACTACTTTTTTCCGCTATCTGTAATATATGTAATATTTGAGCTACTTATTCTCAAATAATGCTTCCAATGCATACAAATACCCATTCAAGCCAAGTCCAACTACTTGTCCTGTACAAACAGGTGCAGTTACTGAAACGTGGCGAAATTCTTCTCTTTTGTGTACATTTGAAATATGTACTTCTATTTTGGGGATATCTTCGACTGACGCTAACGCATCTCTAATCGCATAACTATAATGAGTAAATGCTCCTGGATTAATCACGATTCCATCTACTTTGGTATAATATGCATCTTGAATCTTATCTATTATAGCTCCCTCATGATTACTCTGGAAGATCTCGACTTCAAAGCCCAGTTTTTTTGCATATTCTTCAATCATTTTTTCAAGTGTCTCATAATTTGAAGTGCCATATACACCTTTTTCTCGAATTCCTAAAAAATTAATATTAGGTCCATTAATCACTAATAATTTCATGTTTGCCTCCTTTAATACTTCGTTATTAAATTTAATATTCGAATCAATATGTTGGATTATGCACATATTAAGAATCTTCTTTTCTAATCATACACTTGCACTAGCAAGTATCTGATCCTCAATCTCATTATATATCTGTTCAAATGTTCTATCATCTGTGTCTACGATGATTTTCGCTGAATTCTCATAGATATACTCTCTTTGCAGCATTAATTCATGAATTTTACTTCTAATATCAATCCCTACAAGTAAAGGTCTTTTTGTATCATTACCTAAACGTTTCACTAAAGTATCTTCACCCGTTCTAAGGTAGACAACAATGCCTAGTTTTTCAAGCAACTCTCTGTTTTCCTCACGCAACGGAAGCCCACCCCCAACAGAAATCACAGAACAACTAAATTTTTCAGTCATTTCTTTTAATGTCTCAGTCTCCAAATCTCGAAAATATTCTTCACCTTCTGTAGAAAATATCTCTTTTATTTCTCTATTTTGTTTGCTTTCTATGTATTCATCGGTATCATAAAATGCCATATTCGCATTTTGTGAAATCCATCTTCCTAACGTAGTTTTTCCACAGCCCATAAATCCAATGAGCACTAAATTATTTTGTGTATTACTCACCAAGATTCAACTCCTTCTTCATCTGTTCATATACTTGTACAACTACAGCTTCGCTGACTTTAATTTCATTCCAAAGTTCAAATGCACAAACGCCTTGGTATAATAACATTTTCAAACCATTATAAGCTATTTTCCCTTTATTTTCCACAAGTTTCATGAATTTAGTTTTTGTGGGATTATAAATTATATCCACTCCTACTGATACTTTATCATAAAAATCAGGATTTTCAATCGGAGCACAATTTTCATTTGGATGTAGGCCTACGCTAGTGGTTTGAATTGTGATAAATTGTTTATCTGGTAGATTGTTGTAATCTTCTATTTGCATAGCAATTACAGCATTGATATGCAGCACTGCATTAACTTCATTTGCTAGTTGTTGCGCTTTTTCTAAGGTTCTATTTAAGATGTAAATACTCTTTGCGCCTTCCTTTGCACATAAAAACACGATTGCCCTTGCTGCGCCTCCTGCTCCAAGTATGATTACATCATTGCCCGCCAATTCTATATTCGCATCATTCAGCTGTCTTTGAAGTCCAAATATATCTGTATTATAACCCTTGAATCCCCCTTTAACTCGAACCAAAGTGTTAACTGCTCCAATGTTTTTTGCAAGTGGATCAATATCAACTAATGAATCAATCACTTCATTTTTATGAGGAACCGTTACATTTAGTCCAAATATATCAAGTTCATAAGCACCTTTCACAGCTTGTGCTACTTTACCACTTTCTACTTTAAATGTTACATATGCTAAATCGATATTTTCAAATTCAGCTAAATTATTATGAATCAATGGTGATATTGAATGAGCTACTGGATTACCAATTAATCCACAGACTTTCGTGGTTCCCTTGATTTCTTTCATGCTTTCCTCCATTCCTGTGGCTTGCTTTCGCAAGACACATTCCAAGTTTGTGACGTAGCCACAAATCTTGTGTGTGAAGGATTTATCCTTCACGCTTTCTTTCTAAGACTTCTCTTATAAAAATATAACACTATTTTTTCCAAATATCTCTTTAGAACAATCTGGATTTCTTCCTTTTTTCCAATTGGCTTAACTAGAATTGTTCTAATTCCTGCTCTATTCGCGCCCCATACATCTGTAAATAACTGGTCACCAATAAAAATAGTGTTTTTCCTATCCGTCTTCATCAGTTTCATCGCCTTTATATAATTGGTAATCGATGGCTTATGTGCATTACTTACAAATATCGTTTTAACCATATCCGCAAATGGTTTTACACGTGGTTCTTGATTATTTGAAATGAGACACGTATCAAATCCAATTTTACGTAACTTTTCAAATAAGTCGATTACTCTCTGATCAGCTGCTACACCATGTTCAACTAGTGTATTATCTATATCAAAAATCAATCCTCTATAACCTTCTATATATAATTTATCAAAGTCAATCACATAGGTAGAATCAAGATATTCTCCTGGATAAAATGTCTTAAACAAAATATTTCCTCCTCATTGCTGTCGCTTATATTAAAATAGGCTGCATTATTAGGGCAGCCTATCTGTTACTTAAGAATTTTCTTTAATTCATCCATAAATGTATTAACATCCTTAAATTCTCTATACACCGAAGCGAATCTCACATATGCAACAGGATCAATATTTTTAAGCTTGTCCATAACAAGCTCACCAATTCTAGCTGTTGGAATCTCATTCACTCCAGTATTAAAAATAGCTGTCTCTACCTCATCAACTAACGCATTTATCTTACTAATTGGAACAGGTCGCTTTTGGCAGGAACTAATAATCCCTCTTACAAGTTTTTCTCTATTATATGGTTCTCTATTATTATCTTTCTTAATTACAATGAGTGGCATCGTCTCGACCTTCTCATAAGTAGTAAATCGTTTCCCACATTCATCACATTGACGACGTCTTCTAATTGAACTATCATCAGTTGGTCGTGAATCAATAACCTTAGTATTTTCTTTTGCACAAAACGGACACTTCAAGACGCTACCTCCATAATCAATATTCTATCAACAATTCCCTTTTAATAAAGTAATAAAAATAAATATTATTACTTTGAATTATAGTTTAATATTTAACTATGGTCAATAGTTTTATTTATACACATTTGTTTGTAATTTCCTCTACACATACTTCTACCAAAATAACATCTGGTCCAATGCATTGTACACATTTATAAGGAATAATATATTCTATTTCACGTCCCAAAAATCCACAGATTTTTGCTGGTCCTGGTATGATCAATGCGATTATGCAACCTGTACATATATCAAAGACCACATCGGCAACAAATCCTAGAATTTTACAATCTTTTGTATTAATTACCTCTTTGTCTCTAAGCTCGCAAATGCGCATATAGGCTTCCTTCCACCATTTTACCAGGCACTCAAACTATTGTTCTTAAAATATTATATGCACAAATATTCAATATTGACACTCAAGAACAGAAGTTGTATAGTACATTAGAACTTAATAAGTTTGCTAGGGGAGCCTTCGGGCTGAGACTATTTAGACCCTCACTACTTGATCCGGTTAGTACCGGCGGAAGGAAGCATTTTTACAATACTTTTCTAAAGTGGTCCCCTCCTACAAAATAATATTATTTTAGGAGGTTTTTTTATGTTTAATTTTTTTGTCAGCTATGATGCTGATGGTGGCGCTTACTCCCTAACAAAAGGTGGTTTTATTTTCCTTGCAATAATTTTAGTCCTTTTATTGATTGCTGCTGCCTTCCTTTTTAATAAACAACATTCAGTAAAACTAGGGACGAAACAACTTGTTTTTTCAGCTGTAGCTATTGCTCTCGGTTTTGCCACATCTTACCTGAAAATTTATAGTATGCCTTGGGGTGGATCTGTAACTCTATGCAGTATGCTATTTATATGTCTTGTAGGATATTTCTACGGTCCAAAACTTGGGCTCATTGCTGCACTTTCCTATGGTATTCTCCAATTATTCCAAGACGGCGGAAGCTATATGCTTGATCCATTTCAAGTTTGCTGTGACTACTTCTTCTCATTTATGGCACTTGGATTATCAGGATTCTTTTCTAACAAAAAGAACGGTCTTTTGATTGGATACATCGTTGGAATCTTGGGAAGAGGTGTATTTCTATCAATTGGTGGTTATATCTACTGGATGTCATATATGCCAGAATCTTTTCCAAAAATCCTAAGTGGCATCTACCCAATCGTCTACAACTATTCTTACATATTGATTGAGGGAATCATCACGGTTGCAATCATATCGATTCCTGCTGTCAAAGTTGCACTAAAAAGAATTAAGGAAACAGCTATAGCCTGAAGGATATTCGCATTCCGTTTCACTACATGCTCATAAACTAATACCTGCTTCGCAGGTATTTCAGCCGGAGTGAACTCCGACTGTTACGAAGGATATTCGCATTCCGTTTCACTACATGCTCATAAACTAATACCTGCTACGCAGGTATTTCAGCCGGAGTGAACTCCGACTGAAATGAAGAAATCCCCCACTTCTAAAGAAGTGGGGGATTTCTTCATTAGTTTAAATAGTTACGCATCGATTTTAGTGCGCATTTTTCTAGGCGACTTACCTGTGCTTGTGAAATGCCTACTTCGTTTGCTACCTCCATTTGCGTCTTTCCTTGATAAAAACGTAGATTAATAATATTTCTTTCTCGATCAGAAAGTCTTTCTACCGCATCTTTAAGTGCTATATCTTCAATCCAATTCTCCTCTTTATTTTTTTGATCACTTACTTGGTCCATTACATATAATGTATCTCCTCCTTCAGAAAATACTGGTTCATATAAAGATACTGGTGTCTGAATTGCATCTAACGCCATTACAATATCCTCTTTTGACATACCAATTTCTGATGCTATTTCTGTAACGGTTGGTTCTATTTGATTTTTTTTCATTAGACTTTCTTTTGCATAAATTGCTTTGTAAGCTGTATCTCGAAGTGATCTACTAACTCGAATCGAGTTATTATCACGCATATATCTTCTTATTTCTCCTATTATCATTGGCACTGCATAAGTACTGAATTTTACGCCTTGTGTTACATCAAAATTATCAATTGCCTTTATCAGGCCTATACAACCTATTTGAAATAAATCATCCACATTTTCACCATTTCCAGAAAATCTTTGAATGATACTTAATACTAATCTTAAATTACCTTTAATATACAATTCTCTTGCCTGCTCATCGCCTTCTAGTACTCTTTTAAATAATTCCTCCTTCTCACCATTTTTTAGAAGCGGCAGTGTCGCTGTGTTTACGCCACATATTTCAACTTTATATACAGCCATCGTTAACCTCCTCGAAAAATAATTTGTTTATAGGTTAATGATTGCCTAATGAAAATTTTTTATACTGTAATTGATTACCAATATGAAAAAAAGTTTAAATAAATTTTATTTGAACCTATTTTATAAATTTGTTGAATATCCTAAGAATATGAAGTAGAATAGGACTATATATCTTACCAAGGAGGTATTGGAAAATGAGTGGAAAATATGTAGCCTATGTTGGCAGTTATACTCGCAAAAAAAGTAATGGTATTCATATATATGACATGGATGTTGAAATTGGACGAATCGTCGAACGAAAAGAAATCAGAATTAATAATCCTTCATATATAACGCTTTCAAATAACCAAAAGTTTTTATACTCTATTGCAGATGAAGGTGTTGCTGCTTATAGTATTTTACCAGATGGTGACTTAGAATTTATGAATTTGAAACCAATTAACGGCATGAGGGGATGTCATCTCTCGCTCACAAAGGATAACAAATTTCTATTTGTATCAGGTTATCATGATGGAAAAGTTACTGTTATGAGTCTTAATTCTAACGGAAGTATCGATGGGGTTGCCGATGAAGTATTTCACCAAGGATTCGGGAGCATTGCAGAGCGTAATTTCACACCACATGTCAGCTGTTCTGTCCTTACACCTGATGAAGAACTTTTATGTGTATGTGATAAAGGAATTGATCAAATTAAATTATATGAATTTAATAAAGACACGGGCAAATTAAAGTTGTACGATATCATTCGTTCCCAACTTGAATCTGCACCAAAAGAGATTATTTTCAGTCCTGATGGCCTATTTGCATATGTCGTTTGTGAACTCAAAAATTATATTAATGTTTATTCTTATAACAAAGATGATGAAAAGCGAAGATTTGAATTTATTCAGAATATATTTACTCTTCGAAGAGACCACCGTGTAAATAGTGCTGCCGCTAATATTATCTTATCACATGATGGTTCGTATTTATTATGTTCTAATGCAGGTGATAACACAGTTACCATGTATAATGTAGATCAAGAAACTGGCAAGCTATCAACTATTTCTTCACTTCCTCTTAGCGGAGATTACCCTAAGTATCTTCAATTGTTCCCTGATGGTAAACATCTATTATCAATGAATCACAATGCTGGGACAATCACAGATTTCACGATACATTGGGATAGAGGATTGATCATAATGAATGGACCAGAAGTCAAGATTTCGCAGCCTAACAATATGGTCATTAAGAAGCTTAAGTAATTTTATTTGAGTCGGACGGACGAAAAAGCAGATTCATTTCCTCTTGTTCGCTATTGCCTCTACTGAACCTTGGAATTGTATGTATTCGGTTGGACACAAAAAGAAGTGTCCACCGCCTACACACAATTTCAAGGCTCAGTAACGGCAAATGCGGACAGTTGAGGAAATGAATCTGCTTTTTCTGCTCAGTTCTGGAATACCAGTAAAAAATAAAATTATCTTGGGGCGCTAGGGACAAAAAGCGGTGGCCACATCTATACACACAATCCAAGGTTTAACATGACGGTGTGCGGACCATTGAGGAAATCAATCTGCTGACTTTACTTTGTGCTATCGTATTTACTCATTGTTGGTACTATTTTTTATAGCATCTTCCTCATCCATAGAATCGTAAAATTGCTTTAATGATAAATATCCAGGTAAATTGCCAGCACTGTACTGCAAATCCATGAAGTCTTTGGTTAAAGACTTAAAATCTGCTTTTGTGTTAATATTACTTAAATCATAGGTCAATGTTGCATTCGTTCCACCAGCTGCTAATAAAAAGTCTCCATATGCATCTGATGTTTTTCCTTGTTCGTCGCTATAAGTTGAATATGCCATCATTTCTAAGAAGGATGCATTCGAAGGGTCTACATTTTTTGCATCAACTGTCATCTCCTGTTCCACACCATCCTTACCCCAATATTTTACTTGATATTCTGAATCACTATTACTATCCGACTTAAATACGGATGCACTAACTCCATTCGCAAATCCCACACACGTTTCTGCATCATCTCCAGTTTTTTTGTCTAAGAAGTGTAATGTGATATTGGATGTGTTTTCTGAAAACAAACTTACACCATTACTGCTTTGACTCTTTTGATGTGACATGGACGATTGGTAAGCTTGTGAATAATTTTGCCCACCGATACTTGAAATTCCCATAATAATTCCCCTCTCTAATTTTAATTCTTTCGCTTATCGAAATTAATACTATACAATCAATATATCGTCAAACCTCCCCCTAACCACTTCTTTTCATTTTTTTCTTTTGCTTCTTGCGCTAAAATTTATTTGATTTCGTCTAAGACGGTCAAAAAAAACGTATCTATGTCCTCGATTATCCGCATTTGCCGTTACTAACTTGTAAGATTGTGTGTAGACGGTTGACACATCTTTTCGTGTCAATCCGAATGCATACAATCTTACAAGTCTGTAGAGGCAATAGCGAACAGGAGGACATAGCTACGTTTTTTCGCCCGTTCTTACACAAATCTCAACAAATTTACCTGTATTTGAGGGCCTGTTCGTTTATCAAATCCAGATCTTCAAAATAATTAATCTTCATCTTTCGTTTCACATCTGCAAGGGTTTCGGCTGCAACTTTTTCTGCGGCTTCACTTCCTTTTTTCAAGATATTGTATACTTCTGGAATATCTTTTTCATATTCTTTTCTTTTTAACCGAATTGGTTCCAATTCCTCTTGAATTACTGAATTCAAGAATTTTTTAACTTTAACATCACCTAATCCACCACGCAAATAATGTTCTTTGAGTTCCTCTAAACATTTATAATCACTAAGGTATCTCTCAAAATGTTCTGGTTTGCTGAAGGCGTCAAGATATGTAAACACTGGATTTTCTTCCACTTTACCTGGATCTTCGACGCGAAGATGGTCTGGATCAGTGTACATTCCCATAATCTTCTTTTTGACATCTTCTGGCGTATCTGAAAGATATATACAATTGTTTAATGATTTACTCATTTTTGCCTTACCATCTGTACCTGGAAGTCTTAGGCATGCCTTATTATCTGGCAATAATACATCTGGTTCTACCAGTGCATCCCCATATATAGAGTTGAATTTTCTAACGATTTCTCTAGTCTGTTCTATCATTGGAAGTTGATCCTCACCAACAGGAACTAATGTTGCCTTAAATGCTGTAATATCAGCAGCTTGACTAATTGGATATGTGAAGAATCCAACGGGAATGCTCGTTTCAAAATTTCTCATCTGAATCTCTGCTTTCACAGTTGGGTTTCTTTGTAATCTTGAAACTGTTACAAGGTTCATATAATAAAATGATAATTCAGTGAGTTGAGGAATCATTGACTGAATAAATAATGTTGATTTTGTTGGGTCAAGTCCGCAGGATAAATAATCCAATGCAACCTCAATAATATTTTGACGAATCTTCTCTGGATTATCAGCGTTATCTGTCAACGCTTGTGCATCAGCTATCATAATAAATATTTTATCGTATTCACCAGAATTTTGAAGTTCTACTCTTCTTTTTAAAGATCCTACATAATGTCCTACATGAAGTTTTCCTGTTGGCCTATCCCCTGTTAAAATAATTTTTGACATCTAATATATCCTCCAATTTGCTTACCATATCTAGCTATAATAACTTTAGAAATGCATTTATTAAATCAAGTAATTATATGATTCACTGTATTTTTTTTAATAATTCATATAATATCACAAATTTATGAAAATAACAATTGAGAAATCGTACAAATAATAGTAGAATAAGAAAGGTAGTCACATTTAATTACAAACTTTTTACTTAAATTTTATTAAGGATTTACCAAAAATATAACACTGGAGGTATTCCCATGAAACATTTACTTAGTCCACTTGACTTATCAGTTGAGGAACTCGACGATTTGTTAAACTTAGCTGACCGAATCGTGGCTGACCCAAAGAAGTACAGTCACTGCTGCGATGGCAAGAAACTAGCAACTCTATTTTATGAACCTAGTACCCGAACCCGACTTAGTTTTGAAGCGGCAATGCTGAACCTAGGTGGTTCTGTTCTCGGATTTGCATCTGCTGATTCAAGTTCAGCTTCAAAAGGTGAAAGTGTATCTGATACAATTCGTGTTATTTCCTGCTATGCAGATATCTGTGCAATGCGTCATCCAAAGGAAGGTGCTCCAATGGTTGCCGCTAGCAAATCTTCCATTCCCGTAATTAACGCTGGTGACGGTGGCCATCAGCATCCAACACAAACCCTTACTGATTTACTTACAATTCGTTCTCTAAGAGGAGAACTCGGCAATCTTACAATTGGCTTATGCGGAGATTTAAAATTTGGGCGTACCGTCCACTCACTCATTCATTCATTAATCCGATATGAAAATGTGAAATTTGTACTTATTTCACCGAAGGAACTTCGTATTCCTGACTATATTCGCGAAGATGTTTTAGACGCGAATGATATTGAATATGTAGAAGTTGAACAACTTGAAAAGGTCATGCCTCAGCTTGATATATTATATATGACACGTGTTCAGAAGGAACGTTTTTTTAACGAGTCAGAATATCTAAGAATGAAAAATTTTTATGTACTGAATGCGCAAAAGATGCAATTGGCCAAACCAGATATGTTCGTACTTCATCCACTCCCTCGTGTAAACGAAATTTCAGTCGAAGTTGATGACGACCCACGTGCAGCATATTTTAGACAAGCCAAATATGGTGTGTATGTTAGAATGGCTCTAATTATGACGTTATTAGAATTGGAGGTGAAATAATGTTAAATGTAGGACAATTAAATGAAGGATTCGTTCTTGATCACATCGAGGCTGGGAAGAGTATGGAACTATATAATTATCTCGGTCTTGCTAAGTTAGATTGCTGTGTTGCCATCATCAAAAATGCGCGCAGTAATAAGATGGGGAAAAAGGACATTATTAAAATCGAAGGTGGTCTTAATCTTGTCGACCTTGATATTCTAGGCTTTATTGACCATAAAATCACTGTCAATATTATTAAAGGTGGAAAAATATGTGATAAAAAAGAACTCGCACTTCCAAATACAATTACAAATGTAATTAAATGCAAGAATCCAAGATGTATCACCTCCATTGAACAAGGATTAGACCATGTATTTATATTAACCGATAAAGAAAATCAAATATACCGCTGCCTCTACTGCGAAGAAAAAAACGTGAAATAAGCATTACTTGTCAATGTCGATCTGTTCTTGGCTTTCACAAGTAATTCAGCATCGTGAATGATAGCACATAGAAAAAGCCTCTGAATGCTTGCATTCAAGGGGCTTTTCCCATTTATTATTATTCATTAGAATTCCAGAAACAACCGACTTGAGCGAAGCGAATGTCGGTCTGTTCCTGGCTTTCACAAGTAATTCAGCATCGTAACCCCACACCTTCCGAATTGCCATCTATTCCTGATTTCGCAAGTGATTTCTGTCCATAAATACCAGTGTGCTTCTGACTTTCGCAAATATAAATATCCCCACTTACCGGGTAATATTTCTCAACCATTTATAAGATTTATACCTCCACAACGTAAACGGTAACTTAATCACCTCATCACTGAGCAAAATCACATAAACTACTGGCACACTCAATTTAAACACAAAAGCTGCCAAAGCTCCTATTCCAATCGAAACTGTCCACATAACTATAACATCAACAATCAAACCAAACTTCGTATCTCCACCTGCTCGAAACACGCCTACAACCAATGTAGTATTGATTGCCTGACAGATTACAAAATAAGACATTACAAGTAGCATTTTTGAAAGATAACGATTGGCCTCTTCTGACATACTTAAGTTTGCCAATACAATAGGTCGAGCTAATAATAAGAATATTGCACCTACAACTCCTGCAATTAAGCTTATTTTTATGAACCTTCTCCCATACTCTCTTGCTACTTCTATTTTGCCTTCACCAATCACTTTTCCAATCATAATGGCTGTTGCAGATGCCACTCCAAATGATACCACGGTTGCAAGCTGCCTTATGACTTGTGCTACCGAATTAGCAGCCGTTGCTGCACTCCCAAGATGTCCAAGTATTGCTGCAATTACTGCAACACCTGATCCCCATAGTAGTTCGTTTAATATTACTGGACAACTGAACTTTATAAAATCTGAAGATAACTGTTTGTCCTTAACAAATAACATATTAAATCTAAATTTGAAAATATTATTTCTTTTCCTATCATAATAAACCACAATTGCGAATTCCACGGTCCTGGCAATCACCGTTGCAAGAGCTGAACCACGAATCCCCATTGCTGGCACTCCAAATAACCCAAATATTAAGATTGGATTTAACGCTAAATTAATAATAAATGAAATCAGATACACAAATGTCGATATAAATACATTTTCAACACTTCTAAGTGTATTGAGATATACCATTGTAAGTGCAGAAATAACATAAGAGAAACACATTATCTTAAGGAATTTTGCACCCTCTTCAATCACTACTGGATCATTTGTTAACAAATGCATGATTTGAGTAGGAAAAATATATGTAACTAAAAGGAAGCCGATACTAATATACAATGTTAGTTTTATTGATATTCCAAGTATTTTTTCAATTGTAGGCACATCGCATTTTCCCCAATATTGAGCAATTAAAACAGATGCACCTGATGTCAGGCCAAAAAATATCAAAGTCATGATAAATTGAATCTGACCCGCAAGTGATGCTGCGGACAAAACTTTTTCACCTACTTTTCCTAACATAATAACATCGGTAGCCGATACACCCACATTAATTAGATTCTGTAATGCCAATGGAATCACTAAAATCATTACTGCTTTGTTAAAACTTTTACTATCTTTTATACTATCTTTCATTACGTTCTCCCTTTTATATGACTGGGCG
>Ga0302173_10000853_pt1 | contig 15923 bp, 11 predicted proteins | sample I_Fen_N3_1_FD_198785 | JGI IMG/M metagenome (GOLD analysis project Ga0302173, IMG submission 198785) | Peat permafrost microbial communities from Stordalen Mire near Abisko, Sweden - I_Fen_N3_1 | ecosystem: Environmental > Terrestrial > Soil > Wetlands > Permafrost | place: Sweden: Abisko... | reverse complement strand
AAATATCTTCTTTCCAATAGTGAAGAAACAAAAATAAATTTTACGTCCCTGGTGAGGAATGAGCTTCCTCAGGAAACATTTATGGAACTTGCCGTCTGGTATTACGATTCAGGCTGCCTAAGCGAGGCTGAGAAGGTCTTATCCTTATCTCCTGTTAGTGTCGAAACAATATGCTGGATGAGCTTCCTGAAGAATTTAAAAGCAGATTTTAAAGGCATTAATCCGGATTTTAACTTTCCCTTCCGGTCTGAAACCGGCTACGTGCTTGAGCAATTGCTGACCAGACAGGATGACTGGTTACTCAAATATCATCTGGCACTTATTTACAGGGACAGAAACCGTATTGATGAGAGTGTCAAGCTCCTCCTCTCGTGCAATGACCAGCCTGATTATGCACCATTCTATGCGGCACGTGCTGAAATCCTTAAAGGTAAAAACGATTCACTATGCGAGGCTGATCTGAAAAGAGCATTATCGCTCGATAAACAATGGCGGTATCAGATGCTTCTTGCAAACTATTATAATAATCATCAGCAATATGAAAAAGCTCTTTCGATAACTGGTCCATATTATAAGTCTCACCCTGAGGACTTTGTTGTCGGTTCGCTGCATACACAGAACCTTCTCTACAATAAAAAATACAAAGAAGCTGATGCATTACTTAAAAAAATCAACATTTTACCTCATGAAGGAGCAACAAGTGGCAGGGAGTTGTACCGGGAAGTAAAACTTATGCAGGCTGTACAATTAATGGGAAAGAAGAAATTTAATGAAGCTTTGAAATTTATCGGCGAAGCAAGGCTATGGCCTGAAAATCTGGGCGTTGGAAAACCTTATGATGAAGATATTGATACCCGTCTCGAGGACTGGATGAATTACTTATGCTACCAGAACCTGAAGAAATCTGTTGAAGCTGAAAAGATGCTTAACCTGATTGTAAGCTTTCAACCCCGAATCGACAACACAGTCAGAAATTTTACCCCGGCAAATACACTGGTAACTGCCTGGGCTCTTGAACGATTGAACAGGAAAAATGAAGCTGGGTCATTTATCAACCGGCAGATCAGCGATTTTCCCGATTATAAAAGTCTTTTATGGAGCAAGGCGTTGTTTGAAAATGACAAAGAGTTCATTCTCCCATTGAATGAGAAGGATGCAAATGTCCGTATAATTGAACAACTTATATCTTCAGGAATCTAATTTGATGCAGTTTCAGACTTTGCAAGTTTTTGGTTTAAAGTACTTTTATGATTATTAATTGTCTTGGATCGTTTAATTGGCCAATGTTGCTTGAGGTTCAAGAAAATAACTATATTTGTTATTAACCAAAACGATCACAGTAAAGGTTGCCACCGGACGAGTTTTTTGTGAAATGAATATGAATCTTTAGTAAGTTATCAAACTAAAAACAATATTAATTCTGATGCCCCGTATTTTAATATTTTCGATGATTTATGGTGCGCTCTCCATTGCAGCCAGTGCTCAGAATTCTTCGTCTTCTGAATTATTTAAATCTTCAGTATTAATACCTGTAAATAGTTTTACAAGCGGAGTTGAAGGACCTGCAACGGATAAATCAGGAATAGTTTATGCCGTTAATCTGGACCATCAGGGTACAATAGGTCAGATTACTCCCGATGCTAAAGCAAGTATATTTATTGAATTACCAGGTGGCAGCATCGGGAATGGGATTCGTTTTGACAGCCGGGGCAATATGCTTATTGCAGATTACATCAACCACAATGTACTAAAGGTGGATATGAAGACAAAAATGGTGACCGTGTTTGCTCATGAACCCCGGATGACCCAACCAAATGATATTGCAATCGACAATAAAGACAGGTTGTATGCAAGTGATCCTGATTTTAAGAACGGGACAGGACGAATCTGGCGTATTGATACTGATGGGAGGGTCACTTTTCTGGACAGTTTGGGAAATGCAAATGGCATTGAGGTGAGCCCGGATGAAAAAACACTTTATGTGAACGCTTCACGCAAGGTATGGGCTTATGACCTGGCACCAGATGGCAATGTCAGCAACAAACGCATGCTTATTGAATTCAGCGACTTTGGCATGGACGGAATGCGGTGTGATATTAAGAGTAATTTATATATAGCCAGATTTGGTAAAGGTACGGTAGTAGAGGTTTCCCCTCAGGGCAAAATCATCCGTGAGATATCTTTGACCGGAAAAAGACCGACAAATGTTGCATTTGGCGGAAAAGACGGACGGACAATCTATGTTACACTTCAGGATCAGGGAAACCTTGAGTATTTCCGTGTAGACATACCAGGCCGTGAATGGGCAATGCAAAGAAATTAAGACATCATTTTTTATAAAAATCATAACAATGAAAAAAATCTCTTTTTTACTTTTAATTATCGGGTTTATGATGACAGGTTTAATAAAAGCTCAAACGTATAGTATTGTAATTAAGGGTGGTCATGTTATAGATCCTAAGAACAAAATCGATGACGTAATGGATATTGCTGTCAAGGATGGCAGGATATCTCTGATAGCAAAAAACATTGATACCAAAGGAGCTGTCCAGGTTGTAAATGCCGATGGCTTGTATGTTACTCCCGGTCTTATTGACATGCATGTACATGTTTACCAGGGAACCAATCCTGATCAGGCTTATATGAATGGTCCGAGTTCAGTAACACCAGATGGATTTACATTCAGGGTGGGTGTTACAACAGTGGTAGATGCCGGATGTGCAGGATGGCGAACATTCCCTGCATTCAAAAGGCAAACAATTGACAAATCTCAGACCAGGGTGCTGGCATTTCTGAATATTGTGGGCGAAGGTATGAGAGGGAATCCTTTTGAACAGGATCTCAAAGATATGGATCCGCAGGTAACCGGGAAATTTGCTTTGGATAACAAAACTGATATTGTCGGGATTAAACTGGCACATTTTGAAGGCCAAGACTGGACACCGACCGACAGATCCGTTGAAGCAGGGAAAATTGCAAATATTCCGGTAATGATCGATTTCGGAGGGAGTACTCCTGCACTCTCCATTGAAGAGCTTTTTTTGCAGCATCTTCGTCCCGGAGATATTTTTACGCATTGTTTTGCCCAGCTGGGGAAAACCCGGGAGTCAATTGTTGATCTCCAGACAGGTAATGTAAAGCCTTTTGTACAGGAAGCAGTTAAAAGAGGTATAATTTTCGATGTTGGCTATGGCGGTGGAAGCTTTGTATTTTCCCAGGCTATCCCGGCACTTAAAAACGGATTTTATCCCCAGACCATCAGTACTGATCTCCATATTGGCAGTATGAATAGTGCCATGAAAGATATGCTTACTACAATGTCTAAATTACTTGCTATCGGAATGGATCTCCAAAGTGTTATTAAAGCAAGCACATGGACCCCGGCACAGGTCATAAAGCGCGAGGAACTGGGTAATCTTTCAATTGGATCAGAAGCTGATATAGCTATCTTAAACATAAGAAAGGGGAAGTATGGTTTATTTGATTTAAAAGGCTTTAAAATTGAAACCGATAAAAAGTTTGAATGTGAAATGACAATAAGAGCAGGAAAGATCGTTTATGACTTAAATGGTATTGCCGATCCTGTTACCCTTGTCGCCAAGTAACACGTTTATTATAGTACATCAGGACCATAGATGACCTGCTATGCATAAAGTATTAATCATGAGTTCCTTATCGGTTAACAAGTAAATTACTTTTATATTCTATAAATTTTAAATTAAATCTTTTTACCATGAAAACAGGAAGACGTTCCGTTCTAAAAAAAATGTTTGCCTCTGTTGCAGGGCTGGCTGGACTTGGATTAGCAGCTGATGCAAAAAATAGTTTTTCGGAAGGAAAGGAAGCAATGAGTGTTACTAGCTTTCAGAATGTTCCTTTATTTTCGGGCTGCAACAAGTTTGGAAATCTCATTTTTGTTGCCGGAAAAGGCGCTCATGTTGCACCTTTTGAAATCAAAGCTCATACAGAAATTGTACTTAAAGCCCTTGAAGAGGAGCTTGTAAAAGCCGGCTCTTCAATGGAAAAAGTATTGAAAGTAAATGTCTATCTGAATGACATTGCAGATTACCAGGGTATGAATGAAGCATATAAAGGTCATTTTGGAAGCCAGCCTCCTGTTCGTACTACTGTTGCAGTAGCCAAGGGTGGTGTACCTGGTGATTCCCTCGTTGAAATGGACTGCATTGCTTATATATAAGAAATAGCCATGAAACGCAGAGAGGTTATTAGAAGTCTAACTGTTCTGCCTGTAGCAGGAGCACTTATTGGAAGATCTTTTCCATTTGATTCTGCCCTATCTGCTCCTGCTGCTTTACCCAAGCGTGACCTGTTTAAAGAGCTGGGATTGCGGAAGTTCATTAATGCTGCAGGCACTTTTACCTTTATGACAGCCTCCTTGATGCCTGATGAGGTTATAGAGGCTATTGCTTCAACATCCAGGGAATTTGTACTTCTTGATGATGTCCAGGATAAAGTGGGTGAAAAAATTGCGGCTATGTGTCATGCCGAAGCAGCTACAGTAACAGCCGGTTGCTGGTCTGCATTGGTTCTGGGTACAGCAGGAGTACTTACCGGCATGGATACTAAAAAGGTTGCACAATTACCCAACCTCGAAGGTATGAAGTCGGAGGTAATTGTGCAGAAAAGCCATAATGAATCATATGTCCATGCACTTACCAATACAGGAGTAAAAATTGTTGCAATTGAAACTGTTCAGGATCTGGAGAATGCCATTAATGATAAAACAGCCATGATGTGGTTTCTGAATTACGCCGCACCTAATGGTAAGATTCAGAATGAAGAATGGGTAGCATTAGGCAAAAAACACAGGATACCCACAATGATTGACATGGCTGCAGATGTTCCACCCGTTCAGAATCTCTGGAAATATAATGATATGGGATTTGATCTGGTATGTATTTCAGGAGGGAAAGCCCTAAAGGGCCCACAAAGCGCCGGGATACTTATGGGCAAGAAGGAACTCGTTGCTGCTGCCCGTTTAAATGCTCCTCCTCGCGGGGACAATATCGGTCGCGGGATGAAAGTGAATAAAGAGGAGATTTTTGGTATGTATGTGGCTCTGGACAGGTACATAAAAATGGATCATGAAAAGGAATGGAAGATCTGGGAAGAAAGGATTGGTTTAATTGAGAATGCTGCAAAGAAAGTGAATGGGGTTACTTCTGAAATCACAATTCCGCCTATAGCAAACCACACACCCACATTGAATTTATCGTGGGATATCAAAAAAGTAAAGATGACAAGGGATCAGTTTCAGGAAAGATTGAGAATGGGTAATCCTTCTATCGAAGTAAGAGGCGGGAATGATAACAGTATTGTCATTACTGCATTTATGTTGCAGCCGGGTCAGGAAAAAATCGTGGCAAACCGTATCCGCGAGGAGCTGGTAAAAGCCTCTTTATGAAGTGACCTGGTTTCGACTGGCCTATGTATATATAACCATTTGACGTTCGGCATCCCAGCCCATGCCCTTTACATATATGTTGTAAAGTCCGGGTTGTGAAAAACCGTCCCATACCAGTTCATGTTTGCCGGGTTCCAGTCCATCGGCTTCGAGACGCCAGACCAGTTCTCCATTATTATTGAGGATATCAACATAAACATCGCCTTTTTCAGGAACAGAAACTTCCATTACAACCCTGTCAGCTGAATCGGTACCAAGTGCCCGGACAGAAGGAGATTCAGTCCTGGTAAGCTTGCCGTTTTTCCATGAAGCATAGTCGAAAGGCTCATCGCATAGATGATATTTCTCTTCGTTTAATCCGTCATAATTTCTCCGGAGATACAGGCTCAGGAGGGGTGTCCTTTTCAATGAATCCAGCTTTACCAGTTTTGCCTTACCGTTTTCCCAGATATAAACCGGAATATCTAATGGATCGAGAACATTTGAAAGACCGCGTTCAATGCCAATATGGAACAGGCCAAAATTACCCGGTTCATGACCGGCCAGCCAGTGTGTGATAATATCCACCCTGATAGCATCTTTCCCGAATATGATGTTATTGCTCATAAAATCCATTGGCTTTCCTGCATGTGGTCCGGAAGAAAAACCGTCACCATCGTGCCCATATATGCCTTCTACTATATTTATACCGGTTGGAGTAACACTGAACGAATCTAACATTCTCTGAACCCATTGCTCCATGAAAAGGCCCCCGCCATATGGAGGTCTTTCCATCCGGCTGTTCCAGCGCGGGATGCCGGCTAAAGCATGTTTTTTCTGAAGCTCCTTAACTTTATCCATATAATCGGGCTGGAAAAATGGATGGTAACGTTCATCATAGGTCTTGAAAATATTAAAATGACCTCCGCAAAAATTGTGAAATTGTCTGGCTGTAATTCCCTGAAGATTTTTAATGGAGGCAGTAATTCCCATCTGGTGGGATTTAAATTTTGCAATGTTTATAAGAAATGTACCCGGAGCATTCATGGGTGCCATAAACCCAATCTCTTTGAAGACAATTCCATCAACTTTTTTAAAAATAATATCATCTTTTCCGAGTTCCCAGAAATTTTTGGAGCTAAGATCTTTCAGATCAAAATTATTTCGCTTAGCCATTGATGTATAGCCGAGAGCTTCCCATTCATGAGGACATGCACATTCTCTCAGGTAGACTTCCTGAGGTCCCTTATTCTTCACAGACGTCAGGAATCCTTCAACAAAATTAAGATCAGTGGTAATACCAGTAGCTGAAGCCTGGTCTTTGCTACTAACCGGACCCGAACATGTCCAATTGGGCTTACAGGTTATTTTTGTTGAGTTGCGATAGCCTGAACCATTGGTTGTTTTAACAAACATTTCGCCGGCAAGTTTAAATGCGGAATCATATATTCCCTGCTTGTCGGATATATTGTTTACTGAGGTGAGGTTAATAAAAACTGCTTCCGGATGCTCTTTAATGAACGGGTGAAGGTCAAATCCGTTCTCATTTGAAAGAGCGTGTTTTACCATTGACCCGTATGCTGGTCCTGCCAGCCCCATTAATCCAGCAGCTGATGATACTTTTATAAAATCGCGCCTTTTCATTTAGGTATCTTTTGTTAATCCTGAAATTATGGTCACATTGATAAAAATAACACTTGTAAAGGTAATCAAATATCACAACCATGTTGTCTTCTAACTGATTTTATGTCCGGATGCGCATTTTAGCTCGACAGCGGCCGGCCTTTCGGAAATTTTATCGGCCTGCGGATCACCTCATTGCCGTGCCGTGATGCTGTAAACGTGGCATTGATGTATTCGCCAAGGTATATCTGACCCGATATCTTATCATTGGCTATGGTGCCGGAGAAAATAAACGGGACGTTATCAGCTACCTGCCGGTCAGCACTGCTAAGCTTCACCTGATCTCCTTCAATTGTGCCGACCATATCGCGAGTTGTGTAATCACCTTTGTGAGAGCCTTGCAACCAGTTACTATCCTGATGTTCAATAAAAAAAGTATGACGGCTCTTGCTGCTGAAGTATTCGATATCAACATCCCACCGACCGGTTATATTGACTGAAGGCGGAGCCATTTCCTTTGGTTTGGAACGTTGTTGTGACAGCAGATTGAAGATCCTGTCTGCAACTATTTTGTCGTTTCCCGGTTGCATCTGCCCGGCTGAAATGGTGATGGATGTAGTTCCGGATTCGTCCCGATAGGTGCTGTGCACAGCAATTCTCGGTTTATTCGCTGCCATTTCCCCAGCCAGATCACGACCATCAATATTAAACTTTTCAGGATCCCAGGAAATGACAAGTGAAGGACTATGGTTAGAAAGATCCTTAGGATCCACCACATTGGTTTTCAAACCGTTAATTGATGATATACGTTTTGAAATAGTATTAAGATAGGCGTACCATGTATTCATTTTTTCAACATGATCGCGTTTTACCCAGGATTCTACAGCTGCAAGCATGCCCAGCATTTCTTCTTTCCCGACTTTATTGTCACGGCCGGTGCCATGATGAGGTGAGCTTGACTGCCATGCCGACATCAGTATGTCTTTTCTGCCAAGTACCAACCCTGCACATTGTGGTCCGCATAATGCTTTTCCACCACTGTAGACAACAACTGTTGCGCCGTATCCAAGATGTACATTTGGTATAGTAAGATCCTCAGCTGCTGCATCTACCAGAACAGGAACGTTAAATGGTTTAGCTATCTTTGCAACTGATTCAACTGAAAAGGCTTGTCCGGGAAGGGTTTCTTCCCCTGCCATCAGGTAAATCATGGCTGTCCTGGGGTTTAGCGCCCTTCCAAGTTCTTCAGGAGTGTCAACAGTTATGATCCTTACCCCGATGTTACGAATTGCATGGTCATATTGATTCCGTGAACTTCTGGGAATAACGACTTCAGTCTTATCAAAACCCGTCAGATCGGGGATGCGTACAAGTTTCTCGGGATTACCACCTGTGACACATGCAGCTGTAACATGCTTCATACCTGCAGCACACCCTGCTGAAACCATACCCCACTCAGCTTTTGTAAGCTCTGCCAGACGCTGACCGACACCGAATGCCAGCTCATCGTATTGAACAAAGAACCCTGAAGCGGCATGCATTGCTTCAACTACCTCCGGTCTTTCAACTGATCCGCCTATAATTGTATAGGTACCTACGCAGTTGATTACGGGCTCTACACCGATAGACTGGTAGATATTTGGTCCTTCAGCAAGCGGGCCTGGAGAGGCAGATAAGAAAGACCCCTTTGGAAGAAAGCTTCCTGCAAATGGTAAAATTGCCAACTGTTTAATTATCTCCCTGCGTTCCATATTGATTTTTATTAGGTTAGATTTAGGTCATGAATATAAAAAAATTATATATAAGTTATTATTATTGTCCGATTATAAGCATGAGATTCTTCGCATCGCTCAGAATCTCATGCTAAATTTTTCCGTTTATTAATATTAGGTTATTTGCATATAGGGACCGTCTCTTTGTTTTTATATCTGAATTTTATTAAAATTTAATTTCCTTATTTTTTTACTTGGTCCTTTGATGAGATGCCGTTCAGATCCCAGACAATCTTGCCTGCACGAATGGTCAATTCGGCTTCAAGTTTCTGATCGCCTTCCAACTTATTACCAGCTGTATCAATAAATCCAAAGTTACCTTTTCTTATGCTCAATACTGCCACATCGGCCTCTATTCCCTCACTCAACTGACCCAGGTCATCACGCCTGATAGAACTGGCTGAATTCCAGGTAGCACGGAAGATTATATCTTTTAAGCTCATGTCCATATTTAAAAACTTGGACATTATGTCAAGCATATTTTTCATTCCGGAATTCATGCTGAAACGGTGCAGATCAGAACCAAATGAGTCTGGTAGAAAACCCTGTTTTACCGCAGGTACTGCGACCTTGAAATGGAACATGCCTCCGCCGTGTCCGACATCAAACCTTATCCCTCTCTTTCTGGCATCCAGGACATATGGTCTGACTTTTCCCTGTTCATCGAGCAGACATGTTCTATCAGATGCGGTGCAATATGAATGTGTATATATGTCTCCCGGCCTCATACGAACCAGTATTTCTTCCAAAGGAAGTTGAGGAAGGTGACATTCCACAATGAGAGGCAGATTTGTTATACGTCCTGTCTCCAAAGCTCTGTCAAATGGGGTCCAGTCAGAGCCACTGTAATGTCCGATTTTTACGCCTACAATAATCTCAGGATATTGCTTAATAACAAGAGAAGTCATGCGCGAATCCATATCATTGATGTCCTCTTCGGATGGAAATCCCGTCATGCCCGAACCTGCAATGTTAAGAAAAGCCAGGACCCGCGTCTGTGACCGGTCAATAACCTGTCTCTTGAAAACCGGGAAGTTTCTCCAACCCGATGTTCCTGCATCGACAACTGTTGTAATACCAGCCTTAAAAGTGAAATCATCAGGCGACACACTCGAAAATCCATCGGCGAAACCCTGATTGCTGCCAACAAAAACGTGTGTATGAATATCTATAAGACCGGGTGTTACATACATGCCTTTTACGTCTATTACCTTTTTTGCAATGCTTACAGGAATATCGGTGGCAACTCTCAGGATTTTACCATTGGCAATACCAACATCCATCTGGGAATCTATATTATTTTTCGGATCAATAACATGGCCCCCTTTCAGGAGAATATCAATCTCCTGTGACTGAGCGGCAGCAGTAATAAATATGAGGAAACATGATAGTAACAATGAAGTCAAAATATTTGAACGCAAACCTTTGATCAGGTTTTTAGTCACAATGTAAGTGGCATGCATGTTATTTGCTGATTTAGTTAATCATTTAATATTTTCATTATCAGATTCTTCTCAATACTAATTGATACCTTTTCGACCTTATTGGGGTTTGGCGTCCCAAACAGGTGCACCTATACCGTTCAGATCCCATACTATTTTTCCTGCGCGTATAGTCAGTTCGGTTTCCAGTTTTTGAGTTCCTTTTAATTTTTTCCCACTTACATCAAGAAATCCGAAATCGCCCTTTCTCAGACTGAATACTGCAACATCAGCTATTGTACCTATGCTCAGATTACCCAAATCAGGCCTTTTAATAACTTTTGCGGGATTCATTGTGGCTCGTAAAATGACATCCTGAACTGACAAGCCCATATTCATAAACTTGGACAACAGGTTAGCCATATCCTTCATGCCGCTGTTCATACTTCCGGTATGCAGATCGGAGCTGATAACATCAACAATAAACCCCTGTTGTATGGAAGGGATTGCCTGACTGAAGTAAAAGGCACCGCCACCGTGACCTACATCAAATATTATCCCTCTTTTTTGTGCTTCAAAAATAAAAGGTTTTACCTTCCCGTTTTCATCAACAGGAACCTCACGATCTTTGGGTGCATTTGCGTATGTATGCGTCCAGATGTCGCCAGGACGCAGATGTTTCATAAAAAGTTCTTCGATAGGCAGTGGAGGATGATGTTCACCAAGGTCAACCATGACCGGGACATTCGCTAAATTGCCTGCTTCAACAGCACGGTCTACCTGCGTAAAATCCGGACCCCAGTAATGGGCTGATTTTATTCCTACGAGAATATCCGGAAATAAGCGGTTTATCATATAGGCTGTCATAACAGGATTCATATCAGTCACATCCTGTTCTTCAAATCTTCCAACCATTCCATTTCCGACAATATTCAGGAATGCAAGTATTCTTGTCTGGGATCTGTCGATGGTTTGTTCCTTAAACAGACGAAAATTTCTCCATCCTGACGAGCCTGCATCAACCACAGTAGTAACTCCTGCCCTGAAGGTAAATCCATCGGGAGGCAAGGCATCCCATCCGTTTGCGATATAAGAATGAAGATCCGTACCTTGGAATGCATGCACATGCATATCAATCAGTCCGGGAGTCACGTACATTCCTGTGACCACAATAACTTTTTTGACATTTTTTACAGAAATGTCGGGTGCCACCTGAAATATTTTACCTTCAATAATAGCCACATCCATTTGAGAATCTATGTGGTTTTTCGGATCAATTACATGACCACCTTTCAATAAAATATCAATCATTTGTGCCTGCACGTTTTGAACGGACATAAGACAGGCACAGAGAATGAGGATGAATGCTGATAAATTATCGGATAAGCTATTTCTTCTGTTCATATGATCATTTTTTGTATTTGTGAGTATGTATCCATGTTATCTGATGTGTAAGTTTTAAGTCTTTTGGTAAGGAAAAACATAAACTTCTGAATGGCTTTCATGCCAGGTCAATCAGGATATCGTGATTAAAATTACAAAATTTAGTACAAACCGGTTCCCAAAACAGCATAATGTTTTTGAAATAATAAAAACAGAATTGCAAACAACACTGAATAGAATTCACTATATTTATTCATCATACAGATTTTATATTTTTGCTTACCTGTCAAAATAATTTCTATCATGAATTACAAAAAAAATGTTGAGATTTGTCCTTTATTGGCTCCATTTATGAGAATTTTCATTGCCTGTGATAAAATGAAGAAAAACATTTCCCGGGTCAGATACTTTTCAACTTGTGCTGCTGTATTTACAATACTGGTTTTCCTTCCAGTAATTCCGGTTAAGTGCCAGGAACCTGCACGCGATTCTTTAAAGGTCACTAATTCAAATGAAGCAGGACTTCCGGCAAAAACATTTTCTGCTATTATAGTAGATGATGACAATATCAAATGGTTTTTAACTGAAGCAGGAATTTTAAGTTTTAATGGGAATGAATGGAAACTGCATAATAAAAACACAAAAGTTCCGACACAGAATCTCAATGGTTTAGCATTTGAACATAATCCTGACGGTCAAGAGCTTTGGATGGCAACACCGAACGGGGCGACTGTTGCCAGTCTGCCTATTGATGAAAGGACAGGTGCAACTACTTATCATCCTGAAGATACTCCCATTCTGAGTAAAAATGTTATACGTGTTGCTATCGGGAAAAATCCGATCCGCTGGTTTGCTACAGATAAGGGTGTATCTGCCTTTAGAAATAATAAATGGCTTTCTCCTTCTTATTTTGAGATTTATCCCGAGGAGATGTTTTCAGATTTTCTGATAACATCAATTGCGACCAATCGGAATGGGGATACACTTTATGTCGGGACAGAGGGAGCTGGTGTTGCGAGAGTTTATCAGAATGTCGATGGTATCTCCGGTGCTTCCACTTATTCAATGTGGGGGCCAATTATTCTGCCGTCCGACAAAATCTACAGCATTTTCATCGCTAATGATGGTTCACAATGGTTTGGAACCGATCTGGGCGTTGCAAGGCATACTGGTAATAAAACGATTGAAAACTGGACAGCTTTTACAACCGGCGAAGGACTTGTAAATAACTTCGTTCAGGCAATTGCTGAGGACAATAACGGGAAACTGTGGTTCGGAACAAAGGGCGGTGTTTCTGTTTTTGATGGTTCTGCATGGACCTCTTTTACAATAGATAATGGACTGAACAGCAACAATATACTTTGCATAGCTGCTGATCATGAGGGTGTTGTATGGCTCGGTACCGATAGTGGTGTAAATTGTTATAAAAACGGGAAATTTATCAGTTATAAATAATATTGTTTTTAGCTGGTTGAATGAACTTATTCCAAAAAATTGAATACTGATTAGAAGTTTATAACGTATTAATAATCTTAAGAATGAAAACTAACCGCAGAAAATTCTTAAAACATTCAGGTCTTGCCGGGATTGGTCTTATTGGCGCAAGTATTATACCCGCATTTTCATCAGGTAAGGACAATCATAGTGATGAATCAGGTACGGCTCGGATCGCAAGCACTGCACATCAACAGAAATTTAATATGTCTGGTTACTCTGCTCCAAAAATAGATACAGTCCGTATTGGGTTTATCGGTCTTGGGAACAGGGGGCCAGGTCATCTGATGAATATGAGTCTCCTTGAAGGAGTGGAAATAAAAGCCTTATGCGACATTGTTCCCGAGCAAGTTGCAAAAGCTAAAAAAAGCATAGAATTTGCGGGATTTAATCCTGCTCTCTATTCAGGTGATGCTGATGCCTGGAAGAAATTATGCGAAAGGGATGATATAGATCTGGTATATATCTGTACTCCCTGGAATTTGCATACCCAGATGGCAGTTTATGCCATGGAACATGGTAAACACGTTGCTATCGAAGTTCCTGCAGCTGATAATCTGGATGAATGCTGGCAGCTTGTTGAGACATCTGAGAAGACCCGGAAGCATTGCCAGATGATGGAAAATTGCTGTTATGACTTTTTTGAATTACTTACGCTGAATATGGCAAGACAAGGATTTTTTGGAGAAATCGTGCATTGCGAAGGCGCTTATATACATAACCTGCTTGGAAGTAATTTTAACAAAAACTCATATTGGAATATGTGGCGTCTCAGAGAAAATGCCAGCAGGAGAGGAAGTCTTTATCCAACACATGGATTAGGTCCGGTATGTCAGGTATTGGACATAAACAGAGGCGATAAAATGGACTTACTTGTCTCCGTTATGAGTAAGGATTTCATGATGAACGAGACAGCTAAAAGACTTGCTGCCACTGACGATTTCTTTAAACCATTTGTTGATAATCCATACAGGGGTGATATGACTACCACTACCATCCTGACAAATAAAGGACGTACAATAATGGTACAGCATGATGTAACATCTCCAAATGTTTATTCCAGAATTCATAAGATAAGCGGAACAAAAGCCGCTGCACTGAAATATCCTTCGCCTGCAAAAATATCCATTGGAGATGAATGGGTTTCGGATGAGGCATTTAAGTCATTAGAAGAAAAATATAAACCGGCAATTGTCAAAAAGATCGGTGAATTAGCAAAGCAAGTCGGAGGCCATGGTGGAATGGATTTTCTTGAGGATTGGCGATTAATTGACTGCCTTCGAAACGGACTGCCACTTGATCAGGACTGTTACGATGCAGCACTCTGGAGCTCTGTAGCGCCTCTCAGTGAAAAGTCAGTAGCCAATCATTCCAACTCTGTCGAAGTTCCCGATTTTACCGGAGGGTCATGGAAGACTAACAAACCGGTGGATATTTTACTTGAACAAGGCGGAAATACGAAAGTGATCAGGACTGAACCTCCCAAGCCAGCCTAATACTAAAATTAGGACAAGCCGGGAGCACTAAGAATAATTTCAATATAATCTCATATTGGTAATCAGTCCTCTTTTCGCAAGTTCATCATGGATTACCAGACAGTTACTTATGTCGTAATCTGTTTCCATATGATAAGCTATCTGAAGAGGACCGTCCTGGTTTTCCGACAATGTTTGATTGAGCCAGGCAATAATCTCTGTCCGTGGTATACCATCCATCAACAGTTCCATGGGAGGGGCAATATTTATCTCAAAATCGCGTCCCATTAATTCCCGGATCTTTCCGATTGATGTTCCGGACCCTGTATCAATAATTTTTAAATTTTGAATATGCGATATTGCATTTATCAGGTGATCGGAAATTCCGCAGGAATGCAGCCGGACTGCTCCCAGCTTATTTCCAAGCTGACTGATATACGGAACAACAAAATCTTCATATAACTCCGATGAAATCATGGTTCCCGCACATTCTCCCACATGAACGGAAGTAACTGGCAGCTTAGCCAATTCGGAAAAATGACTGATCAGAATCACATAAGCATCAACTATCCATTGATGTATGGCATGAGCAAGATCAGGATCCGACATCATTATGATCATTATGTTATCACCTGTGAGTTTAAGGGAGGTTGTAACAATTCCATGGATGGTTGCCCGTCCCGATTCATCCCAGAAAAAGGGGGGGATTATTCTGAATTCAGGATGTGTTTTACTTACCACCTGCATTTGTTTTTCCAGATCTTTTACCAGATGGTGATCCAGAATGGAATCGAGCGATGGCAAATCCTTCTTGTTTGATATAAATTCAAGCGGCCTGCCCAGGACATCTGCATCTTTATCTTCAAAAAATGAGAATTTTGCTCCAAGAATGGTAGCCAGTATCATATTGGGCTGAATTGCACCAACAAGCACATGATTGACTCTTACATATTTTGCCTGAACAAGATTGGCCTCCATATTGTAAATGGCATATGATGGAAATTTCTCATTTATAAATCTGTTTATTTTATTATCCAGATCCCAACGGAATACCGGGTCAAGGTAATACTGGTCAGTAAAATTGAATCCCCCATATTTATGGAGCCATCCTTTGGAAACACTTGCTTCTATCTTTATCATATAATAAGGTGTAAGAATTTAAGCTGATTCGGGTAACTTTTTTACACGCTTTCCAACATTGTGACCTGCCATGGCGTAATATAAGATGAAAAAATAACAGGGGATGACAATAAGATAAGCCTTTTGCGTATTTATCACATCTGCAAGACGTCCATATAATAATGGTAACAAAGCTCCACCTAAATTACCCATAATGAGTAGTGACGATCCT